>Ga0169931_10000650_pt1 | contig 57716 bp, 52 predicted proteins | sample Kivu_15m_20L_FD_129675 | JGI IMG/M metagenome (GOLD analysis project Ga0169931, IMG submission 129675) | Freshwater microbial communities from Lake Kivu, Western Province, Rwanda to study Microbial Dark Matter (Phase II) - Kivu_15m_20L... | ecosystem: Environmental > Aquatic > Freshwater > Lake...
AAAGCCTGGCAACGACCTACTCTTCCGTGCCTTAAGACAAAGTACCATTGGCGCTAAAGGGCTTAACTGCCGAGTTCGGAATGGGATCGGGTGTTACTCCTTTGCAATAATCACCAGGCAACTTTTTATACATAAATATTATTCTTTTGCAAATATAATTAAAATTTTCTTATCTTCTTTCAATTTAACAAACAATTTAACAAAAGTAGATAATTTGAAATATAATGCTATAACTAAAATCTTTATCGCGGGGTGGAGCAGTCTGGTAGCTCGTCAGGCTCATAACCTGAAGGTCCTTGGTTCAAATCCAAGCCCCGCAACCAATCTTAATGAATATACAAAAAAAAAATAACTATATTTTTTTTACAAAAATAATAATTACCTTATTTTTATTATCTGTATTTACTTACGTATTTTATTTTTCATTAACGAATATTGTTAATTATTGGGCATTTTCAGAAATTCATATCAATTATACTTTGGGTTTTTCAAAAAGAGGCTTGCTTGGAACTATAATGCTTTATCTGGAAAGCATTGGAATTAAAAAAAATATATTTTTCTCCACTACTTTTTATTTAATGACTATTTGTAATATTTTTTTATTTCTTAATTTAATTAATAGATTTAAAAAAAATAATTTACTTTTTTACATATTTTTTACTCTAAATCCTGCTTTATTATTATTTAGTTTCTACGATCTGGGCGGCTACGCAAGATCTGAAGTATTTGGAATATCCTTATGCTTACTGCATGCTCTAATAGCACAAAAATATTACTATCAAAAAATTAATTACCAAGAATACCTAAAATTAATATTTGTTGTTATTTTTCCACTTAACTTAATAACAATCTTAATTCATGAATTAAATATTTTATTTTTATCTTTTCATTTTTTTACAGCACTTTTAATTCTAAATAAAAATAGATTTAAAGATATTGCGAGTTTTAAATATTTAATATTCATAAATTTTATATTTGCAATCTTTATTATCTATCTCTTATTAGCTCATCCCTTCTCAAAAGAGTTTGCTGAAGAATTATATAATAATTTACAAAATAAGGATGGTACATCATTTTGGATTTGGCAATCTATAGCATCGAATTTCTCAGAACGAATTAATTCTGAACTCAATTATATGTTAAATCCGAGAGGTACGGTCTTATTATATATCTCTATATTTTTATTTTATAGCACTCCTATTTTCTTTTTACTTATAAAGACCATTGAAAAAAATAAATTTTACACAACTTATGTTTTCTTATCAATTCTCCCTTTTATATTTCTTTTTTTTATTGGAAGAGACTGGGGAAGATGGATACATATAATTATATTTGTAATTTTTTCTTGCTTAATACAATTTAAAGAGAGAAAAATTGAAATTAAAAAATATTATAATTACAAGGCACTTACTTATATGTTTATAATATTTATTACATTACAGTTTATGTTTACAAGGATTCCACACTGCTGCAACTTAGTAAGATTAAATTTAAATATATTTGGAGGAATTATTCCAAAAGTTGAAGCCTTTTATAAAATAATTAATAATAATTATGATTTAAGAAAAAGATTTGAAACTTATTAAATAATGAGATTTTAAGATCTTAATCTCAAATAAATTTAATTAAATCTTAACAACCGTCTAGCTCTCGGTAAAATTCTTATAATTATCAAAAAAATAATCAGGATTATTGTTATAAAAAAAATAATAATAAATATGGTTAAGCTAATGTAATTTGAAATTTTTTGATATAATGGAATATTAAAACTATAATTATTATAATTGATAAATTTATATAAATTCAATTCTTCGTTTGTTTTAAATAAATCACCTGGTTTGCAAAAATTCTCATCTGGATATAGAAAACAAGCAGGATTAAATAAATAATTTTTTAAATCTTTTTGAGGCTCTTGAAAATTTTTAATATCATTAAAAGGAAGATGTTCTAAGCGATAACCAAATATTGGACTATAACAATAATAATTGGATGTATTATTTATAAATGCTTCATTTTCAGTAAAATCAGAAAACATTTTAACTTTTTCAATTTTAACATCCTTTATTTTTTCGTTAAGATTTTCAGAATATTCATTGATCATTAAAATAGAGTAAACCGAACCATTAACAAAATAGTTGGTTCCGAGAAAATTACGAATTTTATGGTAAGTTACTGTTTGAAATATAATTAAAAAAATTAACAATAAAATAAATTTCTTTTTAAATTTAAGGTTATTAACAACTATTCCGACAAACAAAATAATAGGAAAAATGTAAACAGCCATCCACCTTGTGTTAATCCAAAAAGATCTAAATATAGGAATACTGCTTATAATATTTTTAGAATTAAAAATATTAACATTAAAAAATATTGGAACTGATAACGCAATTAGTAAAATAATCCATAGATTATAATTTTTTTTGTTAAAAAATTTTTTGAAATGGAAAATAAATATAATTAAAACTGTCAAAGGAACAAGACTTATACTAAAATCTAAATCAACCGTTGCCATAAAAAAATTATTTAGATTGTTTCTATGAAAATAACTTGTGTGCGGATATAAAAAAAATGATGTAAAAAAAACGTAAATAAAATCTCCAATATGATTTAAATATATTCCTTCAACAATTCTTGGATATTGTTTTAGAAAATATAATGAAGATACAATTTTTGATAAAGAAATTAATGTACCAATCAAAAATGATAAAATTGTATATTTTATAATTTGATAATTCTTATTATTGAATAAATAGATTACTATAACTGAGATAATGCTTAAAATAATTATTGGCATAATTGGTGCTACACCTGAATGAAAAAAATTCGCAATTATTAAAGTGGAAATTAAGAAAAAAAGAATTTTTAATATACTATTATTAAATAATGAGGATTGAATTATAAAAAAACAATATAGCGGGACAAATACATAATAACAGTAAGGTAAATGACCCCATAAAAATCTGTATACAAAAAAGCCATTAAATAAAAATAATGACGCACATAGTAGTGAATTATATTTTCCAAACCTGAAACAAAATCTTGTTAAAATATATGTGCCTAAAAAGGCAATAATTGATAATACTAAAAATAATATTCTTATAGCCAAATCTACATCAAAAATTATAAATAAAAACTGTTGTAATGAATAATATGCTGACTGAGGGTCAGCATAAAAAGGAATCCCACAGCATGTTGCAGCATTAAAATGTGGTATTTCGAATAATCCATTTTTTAAAAACCAAATTTTTCCAAAAATTGCAGCTGGCACTGAAAGAATATAATCTCCATTTAATGAGTTATTAATAATTAAATAATCTTGAAATATTAATTGATGTAATAAAAATATAGTAAAAAATAATATTTTAAAAAATGTATTATTATCTTCTTTTTTGAATATAGAAAAAATAAGTTTGAACTTATGAGAAAAATAATTTTTTTTTACTATCATGACGACGCAAGTTATAATTACTTACGGCTTTGGTTAATATTTAATAGCAAATTTATTATTATTTAATTTCTTTGCTATTTCTTGCGCTATCCACTTATAAGTTATTTCCAAGCCAGATTTTAAACTAGTCTCAAAATTCCATCCAATTTTTGCTCTTACAAGATCATTATTACTAGATCGACCTCTTACACCTTTTGGCATATCTAATTGATAATTTTTTTCAACTTTATAACCGCCAATTTCTTCAATAATTTTTATAATTTGATTAATAGAAACCTGCTCTTCAGAGCCTATATTAAGAACTTCCCTGCAATTACTTTCAAATATTTTTTTAGTTCCTTTAATGCAATCATCAATAAACATGAAGCTTCTAGTTTGTTCACCATCTCCCCACACATCAATTTTAATTTCTCCAGAATTTTTAGCAATTATCAATTTTCTGCATAAAGCTGCGGGCGCTTTTTCTCTTCCTCCATCAAATGTGCCCATTGGACCATAAACATTATGATATCTAGCGACTCTTGTTTCTAATCCATAATCTTCATAAAAGTGCCTGCACATCCTCTCGCTAAATAATTTTTCCCAACCATAGCCGTCTTCAGGCATGGCCGGATATGCATCAGACTCTTTTAAACCTTTTATAAAATTAACCGTTTGTTTGTCTGTGTTATAAACGCAGGCGCTAGATGAAAAAAAATACTTTTTTATTTTATTAACTAAACTAGCACGAAGCAAATTAGTATTTATTAAAACTGAAAGCATACATTCTGCTTTATTGTTTTCTATAAATCCCATTCCTCCCATATTGCAGGCCATATTATAAATAAAATCAACGCCTTTACTTACCTCAAGACAATTTTCATATTCTTTAAGATCTAATGAAAAGTTCTTGTTAGAGTCAAATATTTGAAACCAACTTTCTAAGGGTTTGACATCTGCACATACAACTTCGTGACCCTCATTCAATAAGGATTGAACAAGATGTCCGCCAATAAAACCTCCTGCGCCGCAAACTAAATATTTACTTTTCATATCTTTTAATTAATTTTAATCTCAAATAATTAATTTATGTTATTAAATATTACATTTAAGAATATTAATCATAAAATTTCTATATAATGTTTCTGCTACAATCAAGACTGACTATTATTTGAATAAATGTCTTATACATTTACTATCTAATAATATGCATGTATAAATCAAATTTATGACTTAGCTAAGTGGCTTGAGATCTTCTTAGGCTAGTGATCTGAATATTCTTGGTTTAAATCAAAGATCAGTAAACGACATTAAAATATTTTTAAAGTGAATAAAAAAAAAAAATTTGCTTTTGCAGCTTTTTATCCTGTGTTACCGAATACATCTGGGTCTAGTGAAGTATCGGGTTCATTTTTTAAATATTGGCCGAGTAATAAAAAAAAGTTTTTTTATATAACTCACTTAAAAGATAATAATAAAAACAAAAGATTTGAACCAATAAAAATTATTAAAGAAAATCCTTATCTTAAAATTATTTCACTTATTTCTTTATGTTTTAAAATCATAAAATTCTTAAAAAAAACAAAACAACCTTACTTAATTATAGAAGGACCTAGTTGGATATTTTATAGTTATATAACAATAATAGTTGTTAAATTTTTTTTACCTAATACCAAAATTATTTATCATTCTCATAGTATTGAATATGAAATAAGAAAAAAATTTAATAATAAAGTTATTTCAGTTTTAACTTATTTTTTAGAAAAAAAAGTTTTTAGTTTAAGTAATATTTCAACTTCCGTATCTAAAAATGAATATAAAAAGATTCAGGCTTTATATAACAAAAAGACAATAATTTTTGAAAATGGAATTGACTTAATTTATTTAAAAAAAATAGCTGAAAATAAAATTAATTATAAATACTTAATTTATACCGGGTCATACTTGTATAAACCCAATAAAGAAGCGATAGATATTTTAGTTAATTATGTGATGCCAAAAATTATAATTGATCATCCTAATTTAAAATTAGTTATAACCGGGGGTGGTTATTATAATAAAATAAAATATAAATGGCTTGTAAACAAAGGAAAGTTAAAAAAAAAACAACTATATTATTATCTAAAACATGCGGAGTGCTTGGCAACTCCTTTGCTTTATGGATCTGGGACAAGAATAAAAATAATAGAGGCATTATGCGTTGGGACAAAAGTGATAACAACTTCAATTGGAATTGAGGGAATAAAATTTTTAAATAAAAATAATAATCCCTTAATTATAAATAATATTAAACTATTTTCATTTCATATAAATAAATTACTCAAGAATAAAAACAATTCTCTAAATAAAAAAGATATAATATTTTACAGAAATAAATTTTCTATGCAAAATCTAACTAAGAATCTTTATAAAAAAATTATTAATTGAAATGAAAGACTTTTTAAGATTTTTAATAGCTCAATTATCGTTTTTTTATAAAAATAAGGAAATAAATAAAAATTACGAAACAAAAATAATTAAAGAAGTTGAGAATTTTTATAAAAAAAAAATTAAAAATAATAATAAATTAAAAACTCACGTAATCTTCAATAATTATGTAAAAAAAATAATAATTCAAAAAAAATTTAGTAATTTTCTTCGAGAAAATATTATTCAAAAAATATTTTTTGTTCACAATAGAGTTTATATTTTATTTATGTTGTTTAGAATTATTTTTAATAAAAATAAATTGTATAAAAAACTTTTATTAGAAGATAATATTGGAAACCCTGTAAAGTATTTTTTGTATCCAAGCAGTAGCGGAAATAGAATAAGAGAAGTTTTTCATCTACTAAACTTTCAGAATTTTTCAAAAATTTCATTAAATAAAATAAACACAATATTGGAATTTGGTGGAGGCTATGGAAACATGGCGAGGTTATTTTACAAAATTAATAAAAATATTAATTACAAAATATTTGATACTTTTCATGTTAATTTATTACAATACTATTATCTAAGAATGCTAAAAATCCCATTAAGTTTTAATGAAGTAAATAATAAAAATATAAGTCTTATTAATAATATCTCAAAATGCAATTTTTTTAGCAAAAAGGATAAAAAATTATTTATAGCAAACTGGTCTTTGTCAGAGGCCCCTTTAAAATTAAGAAAAATTATTTTAGATAAGATTGTTAATTTTGATTATATTCTAATCTCATATCAAGAGAAATTTGAGAACATTAATAATCATTTATATTTCTCTAAAATTGCAAAAAATTTCAATCGCAAAAAGTTTATTGTAAAATTATTTAGAATTCCATTTATGAATTTTTTAAGATTTTCAAATAATAATTATTATTTATTTGTAAAAAAAAACTATTAAATTAATTTAAATCTTTTTAGAGAGCTTCTGAACAAAAATATTAATATCAATAATAGAATTTTAAAATTTAGTTTGCTGCTACTCATATTTCTTTGATCAAAAACTATAAACTGATCCTTTATTTTTAATTCTCTTTTAGAACTATAAATTAAATCGGCTAAAATTTTATATCCTTTAGAAAAAAGCTTTTTTTTATTTTGTATAAATATTTTTTTTTTAAAAATAAAAAAACCTGACATTGGATCGTTAGTTTTAAAACCTAATAAAAAATTAAATAAAAAAACCATTATCCTAGATAAAAAAAACCTTGTAAAGTTGATTTTAACTTTTGATTTATCTTTAAAATCTCTGCATGCTACAAGAAAATCTAAATGTTCATTATAAAATCTTTTTATCAGTAAATTTAAATACTTAGGATTATGTTGTAAATCAGCATCCATAACTAAAATATTATCAAATTTACTTAATTTGAAGCCCTGTATACAAGATAAGCTTAAATCTCTAAATTTATTTTTTCTAATAAATAATTTTATGTTTTTAAATTTTTTTTTTAATTGACTTACAGCTTCGGTTGTTTCATCTTTTGAATTATCATCTACAATAATAATTTCAAAAATAAATTCTTTTCTAGATAATTGTTTAAAAATGAGAGGAATAATTTTTTTTAAATTTTCTTTTTCTTTATACGAGGGAATAATAATCGAAGTTTTATAAATCATTTTTTATATTTTTAATATTTCTAAGTTTAATCAAAAAATATTAAAAATTTATTCTTTCTCTTTCGATAACCAATGGCATTTTCCTAACTTGTGTTAATATCAAGCCAACATATTCTCCTATTATTCCAAGCATCATAATCTGAATTGATATTCCAAAAAATACACCTAGAATTAAAGGGGCCAACCCTAACTGAAACGAATCCCAATATAATAATTTATAAAATAAAAAAAAAATGCCAATAATAAGTAATATGAGACTTAAAAAGAAACCGGCTAGAGTCATTATCCTCAGCGGTATTTTGGAATGTTTGATAATGCCAAGCAATCCAATATCAAAAAGCGTAAAAAAGTTATTTTTAGAATCTCCGTACTTTCTTTTTGGTTGATTAAATTCTAGTGTGGAAATTTTATTTGTAAATTCTAGAATCAAGCCTCTAAAATACGGATATGGTTCATCTATTTTTCTTAGTTGTTCAACAATCTTTTTATCAATAATACCTGATCCTGTTGTTTTTTCTGTTAATGGAGTGTCTGATAGTAATTTTATGAATCTGTAAAATAACTTTTTAAATAATTCAGTAAAAATATTTTCGTTTGATTTTTTCCTTTTTAACAAAACAATATCTGATCCATTATTCCATTTTTCTAAAAGGGCAGGTATTAATTCTGGTGGATCCTGAAAATCTGAAGCTATGAAAATCACTCCATCACCTTTGGTTTGTAGAATTCCATAAAAAGGGGAGCGAATATGACCAAAGTTTTTATTATTGAATATTGCCTTAACTGATTTATTTTCTGAACATATCTTTCTTATGATATTTTGCGTGTTATCTGTTGATGCATTATCAATAATGATGTGCTCATAATCATAATTTGTATTTTTCATTTGAACTGCTATTTGTCTTGATAGCTCTTCAATATTTTTCTCTTCATTAAAAGTTGGTGTGACTATGCTAATGAGTTTTTTCATGTTTTTTGATTTTTTTTAATATATTAATTGTCTTAAATATAGCATCTAAACTATTAAAATTATTAGTTAAATTAAGCTCCATTTTTGCTTTTTTAATATTGGGAACATAAATATCAATTTTTTTTTTTGATATTTTACCTTTAGAGTCTACACTTAAATTATACTTTTTTGCTAATACACGGGCTAATTTATGTATAGATATAAAATCATTTGAGCCAACATTATAAATCGGGCAATCATTATTAGAATTATTCATAATTTTTAATAACCATTTAACTAAATCATCGCTGTACATATAAGAACGGATAACTTTGTAATTTGATTTTACCTTTATATTTTCGTTATTTAAAATATTTTGAATAAAATTTCCTAAAGCATATTGCGAATTTAAGGGCAAATTTTCTCCTGTAAAACTAAAGCATCTTGCTATGGACACTTTAGCTCTATATTTTTTTGCAAATTTCTGAAGTAAATTTTCATTTTTTAATTTAATACTCGAGTACTCTTTTTTGTATTGTTTATATGTTAATTTATTATTAAAATTAATTTTTTTATTGAATTTTAAATAATCCTCTTTAAAACCCATATTTTTTTTTTGAACCCCATAAACAGCGCCTGAACTTAGGTATAATATCTTACTCTTTAAATGATATTTTTTTGCTAAATTTAAATAATTAACAAAAGCTTTATGATCTTTTTTGTAATTTTTTGATAATGCAGCATATATAACATGGTCAGCAAATGGTAATTTTTTTAACTTTGATATATCTGAATTAATTTTAATTACATTGTAACTATTTTTTAATTTTTTGTAAAATTTATCTTTTTTTAGTTGGTATCTACTTATAATTATAATTTTATTAAATTTTTTTTTTAAAGAATTATTTTTTAACAAATATTTTAAAATAGATTGACCTATAAAACCCGTCCCTCCCAAAAGTAAGAGACTATTAGATTTCATCTAAATATAAAAAATTAATTAGCTTCAGTAAAATTCTTATTTTCTAAATCAAGATAAGGAATAATCATATTTTTTTTTAACTCTGATCTTGGTAATAATGGGCTTAAATCTTCTATTGGCTTCCCAAATTGTAATTTAGGAATAATTTTTTGATTTGAATTAATAATCACATTTATAAATTCTGGTTTTTTTGATTTTAAAACTTTTTTTAAAACTTTATCTATTTCCTTATTACTTTTAATCTCAGTATAATTTATTCCATACGCACTAGAAATTTTTTTAAAATCAGGATTAGTAACGCCTTTGCCTGGTATTGTAGCCTCATATCTTCCTTTAAGATATAATTCTTGAAACTGCTTAATAATTCCGTATCCATTATTATTTAAAATAAATAGTTTTACAGGAATTCTATTGCTTGCCATTGTTTGCAATTCCTGAATATTAATTTGTATTCCACCATCACCTTCAATACATATGACCCTCTTTTTATTATTTGCCAAAGAGGCACCTAAAGCAGCGGGCAATGAATACCCCATGGGGGAGTTGCCATAAGCAGAAAAAAGTCTTTGACCCTTTTTTATTTTAAATGATTGTATTGTCCAGGTTAAATTCGCACCTGAACAAGAGACTATAATATCTTTTTTATTTAGTTTGGCTGACAATCTTTCTATAAAAAAATATGGATTTACATATTTCTTTTGTTTTTCGTAAGATGAAATAACGTTTGGGTAGTTTGATTTCCATTTTTTGCAAATATTATTCCAATCGGTGCTTGCCGAATATTTAAAGTTTATAGATTTTAAGTTAAGTGTTGATAGAAAATTATTTAAATCTTGGTTAATTTTCAGATAAACATCTAAACCTCTATTTTTATTCAATTCATATTTGTCAATATCTACGGATACTATTTTTGCTGCTCTTGCAAAAGTCTCCGGTTTACCACCTGTCACTCTTGTATCTAGTCTGCTACCAAAATTTAAAACCAAGTCAGCATTTTGGACTGCAAAATTTGCAGCTCTTGATCCATAGACTCCGATACATCCAACATAATTATTATGATTAAAATCTATAACGTCTAATCCGCTCCAAGTGGTTACTATTGGAACGTTTATTTTTTTAAGAAACTTTTCTAACTCATTTACTGCTCTTGATACTCTTAGTCCACCACCAAGAATTAAAACTGGTCGTTTCGATTTAATTAATAATTTTTGTATTTTATAAACATCATTTTTAATTTTAATATCATTATTTTTAATTTTAGGTTTTTTAAATGTTCTTAATTTATTTAAATCAATTTTTTCTTTTTGAAAATTCATAGGAATATCTATCAAAACAGGACCTGGCCTTCCTTCGTTCGCAATATAAAAAGCTTTTTCTAAGATATACTTAATTTCATTAGAATTTTTTAATTGATAAGCAAATTTTGTTATAGGTTTAATCATCGATACAATATCTGTTTCTTGAAAACCAATTTGTCTTACTTTTTTGGTAGTTTTATTGCTTGAGGATAATTCAAATTTGTTAACTTGGCCGCTTATATGAATTACTGGAACAGAATCAAACCATGAGCAAGCTATACCGGTAATTAGGTTTTGAGCTCCAGGTCCAGATGTCACCATTGTTGCTCCAAATCCTTTGTCACATCTAGAGTAGGCGTCGGCCATCATGGCAGCTGATTGTTCATGTGCAACACATGTATATTTAATATTTTTATTTTTTGAAAAAGCATCAACGACAAATGATATTGCCCCTCCGGTCATTAAAAATACATCTTTTACTTTTTTAGAAATTAAAAATTTTAAAATATATTCAGCAACAGTCATAGAATCTAAAGTTTAAAAAAATTCTTAATTTTAAGAACTGAATATTCCAAATGTTCCTTTGATAAACCAGGATATAGACCTATCCAAAAAGTATTTTCCATTATTAAGTCTGTGTTTTCTAACTTTCCATGAACTTTAAAATTTATATTCTTCATATAGGGCTGTTTAGTTAAATTTCCAGAGAATAATAATCTAGTGCCAATTTTATAATCATTTAAATGCTTTACTAGATCATTTCTATTATATCGATTATTTTTTCTCAAAGTTAGAGGAAATCCAAACCAAGATGGTTCAGAATTTTTTTCTGGTTCTGGTAATATTAAAAAATCATCTAAATCTTTAAGATTCTTATATAAAAAATTGAAATTTTCTTTTCTTTTTTTTATAAAACCTTCTAGGCGATCTAATTGAGCCAAGCCACATGCCGCCTGCATATCAGTTATTTTCATATTATAGCCTAAATGTGAGTAAGTATATTTATGATCATAACCAAAAGGTAGATTACCTAATTGCCAAGAAAATCTCTTATTACAAGTATTGTCTTTTCCAGGTTCACAATAACAATCTCTCCCCCAGTCTCTAAAAGACTCCGCTATGCGTTCTAGTTTTTTACTGTTTGTAAATATAGCTCCACCCTCACCCATTGTAATATGATGAGCTGGGTAAAAACTTAAAGTTGCAAGATCACCAAAAGTGCCAACATTTTTATTATCAAATTTTGAACCTAGGGCATCACAACTATCTTCTATTAACCACAGGTTATATTTTTCACAAATTTCTTTAATTTTTTTTATATTAAATGGATTTCCTAAAGTATGAGCTAACATTATCGCTTTTGTTTTTTTAGTTATAGCTTCCTCTATTAGATTTTCATTAATATTATAAGTTGGAATTTTAACGTCGATAAAAACAGGAATTGCGCCAAATTGGATAATTGGATTTACAGTTGTCGGAAATCCTGCAGCAACGGATATAACTTCGTCTCCTTTTTGAATTGCTCTATCTTTTAATTTTGGCGAAGTTAATGTAGAAAATGCGATTAAATTTGCAGACGAACCAGAATTAACTGTAAGTAAACATTTAATGCCTAAAAAATTTGACAGTTTTTCTTCAAATTCAGCATTAAATCTTCCTGTAGTAAGCCATCCATCAAGTGATGCCTCGACCATATTTTTAACTTCTAGTGAACCAATAAATTTACCGGAAACTGCAACGTCACTTACTCCTGAAATAAAATCTTTTTCTTTAAAATTAATTCTAGAATAATCTTCAACCAAACTAAGAATTTTAGTTCTTATATCTAATGTTTTGGGATTGTTCATAAAATTGATATATCTAATTAAAATAACTATTTATCTGTTTTTTGGAAACAACTAAAAGATTTTTTTTTTGCAAATAACACTTATACCAATCAGCTACTAAAATTAATGATTCTTTTAGATTATACTTAGGCTCCCAACCTAAAGTTTTTCTAGCTTTGGTAGAGTCAAGTCTCAAAACACTACTTTCGTAATACTTTTTAGAAATAATAGGTTTTTTAATAATTTTTACAGAATTTTTAAAATGGCTATTAAGTTCATTCACAACATTTAAAACAGATTTATTATTAGATTTTTTTGGGCCAAAATTCCAAGAATATTCTTTGTATTCTTTTTTTTGATATAATTTCATTAGCAATAATAAATATCCATACAAAGGATCTAAAACGTGTTGCCAGGGTCTTATTGAATTTGGAGATCTTAAATAAATTTTTTTATTTTTAAAAGAACGAAAATAATCTGGAATAATTCTATCCTTTGAAAAATCGCCACCTCCAATAACATTTCCAGCCCTAACTGAGGCAACAAATATTTTTTTTTTTTTTAAAAAAGAATGAATATAAGAATTAACTACTAATTCAGCACATGCTTTTGAACTGCTGTATGGGTCCAGCCCTCCTAAACGATCATATTCCTTAAAAAAAGATTTTTTATTTTCATTTAAATAAACTTTGTCGGTTGTAATAATAAGACAAGTTTTAATAAAACTTAATTCATTTAAAATATTTAGGATATTTACTGTGCCTAAAGTATTAACATCATAAGTGTATTTTGGATGCTCATAAGAATGTCTAACCAAAGATTGTGCTGCCATATGCACTACAATACTAGGTGAAAACTTTTTAATTTTGTTTTTTAATTTTTGATAATCACGAATATCTCCAATAGTAGATTCATCAATAAAACTTTTAAGATTTACTAAATCAAAAAAATTAGGTTGCTGGCTAGATTTTAAAGAATACCCGGCCACTTTGGCTCCTAATAATTTTAGTAAAATTGAGAACCAAGCACCTTTAAAGCCAGTATGACCCGTTAAAAATACTCTTTTATTTTTCCAAAATTTTTTTAAATCTTTAAAATTATTTTTCATCCCATAATTTCCACGGGGCTTTATTTGATGTCCATAATTTATCCAAGTATTCTTTATCTCGCATTGTATCCATAGCGTACCAAAAGTCTTTATGATGATACGCCGTGAGCTCTAAATCTCTAGAAAGTTGTTCTAAAGGCTCCTTTTCCCATACTGTAGAGTCGTCTTTTAAATATTTAAAAATATTCTGTTTCAAAACAAAAAAACCACCATTAATCCAATAGCCATCTCCCTTGGGTTTTTCATAAAAGTTATTTACCAAATTACTTTCTTTATCTATATCAACATTTCCGAACCTTCCGCCTGGCTGCACCACTGTCATGGTAGCAAATTTATTTTTTAATTTATGATATTTAATAAGTTCGGATATATTGATATTTGCAACTCCATCTCCGTAGGTTAATAAAAAATCTTCATTAATATAGCTCTTTATCCTCAAAATTCTTCCACCAGTAAAAGTTTCTTGTCCAGTATCAACAAGTGTTATTTTCCAATCTTCAGCATTTTTTTTATGAACATCAATAGTATTTTTAAGAATGTTGATGGTAATATCAGAGCGATGCAGAGAATAATTAGAAAAATATTCCTTTATTAAATATCCTTTGTATCCGCAGCAAATAATAAATTCATTTATTCCAAAATAAGAATATATTTTCATAATATGCCAAAGAACTGGCATTTGACCTATTTGAATTAATGGTTTCGGTTTTAAAGTGCTTTCTTCAGATATTCTTGTTCCTTTTCCGCCAGACAAAATAACTAATTTCATAAATATTATTTATATATGTTATGCCAAAACTTAATATAAAATTAAATTTATGCTTACAATAATAATATTAACTAATAGCAATTATGATTATCTATTTAGGCTATTAAAAGATATTTGGAATGAAGAAATTAATATATGGATTGTAGACTACGGCAAAAATCCAAATAAAATAAAAATAAATTTTTTTAAAAAAAAAAACGTAAAATTAATTTTTGACAACAAAGAACTTAGCTTCGGAAATAGATATTATAAATATATTAAACTAGCAAAAACCAAATACGTATGGTTTGTTGGCGATGATGATCGTTTAAAAAAAAAACACCTATCAAATCTAATAAAGTTTATAAATAAAAAAAAAAATAGTGGCTATACATTGTCTTACGAAGTTTTTGAAAATGACAATCAAATTAATAATCTAAAAATAAAAAAATCAACAAAAAAAATTGAATCAAGAAATTTGAAGGTATTAGATGATATACATAATTTGGGAATGCTCAGTGCGCAAATTATTAATGTAAATTGTTTTAAAAAAATAGAAAAGACTTTAAATAAAAAAATTTTACTAAGATACGGATATCCGCATGTGTATATTATTTTAAAAATTATTAAAAAATTCGATGATTGGCAAAAAATAATGAATACAATTGTATATTATAGATCAAGTAAAAAAAAAATTTTATCAAAAAATATTTTAAAAAGACTTGATATTGAATTTAAAGGATATCTTTTGCCTATTAAAGAAATTTATAATAATCGTTTATATAAAAAGCTTTTTAAAAAAATTTTTATTAAAAATATCATTTCATGGATTTTTTCTAGCATTCAAAATGCAGGAAAAAAAAGAACTTTTAAAATAATAAATAACAATAATAAAATATCTCCAAATAGTATAACAATTTTTTTTATAAAAGTTATGATTTTTTTACTGCCGACAAAATTAATAAAGCCTTTTAAAAAAATAAAAAATTTTATTTTTTAATAAATCTATACTTGAATAAAACTAATATAGCTTTTATTCCGTCATAAAAATTTATTTTTTTCCCTTCAGAATAATTTCTACCGGTATATTTTATTGGTACTTCATAAATTTTAATATGCATTCTTGATATTTTAGTAGTAACTTCTGGGCAAAAGCTAAAGTCGTTTTCCTCGAAAACTAATTTTTTAAAAATAGAACTATCAAACACTTTATAACAGGTGTGCGCATCAGTTAAATTTTGGTTGTTAATTATATTAGAAATAACCGTTAAAATGTGATTAGCTAAAATTCTGTAAATTGAAGTAAAATTTTTATCAAAATATCTTTTTTTATTTAAAACTCTAGAACCATATACTACTTTATAATTGTTATTAATAATTGGACTAATTAACTCATAATAATCCTCAGGGTAATACTCTAGATCTGCATCTTGAATAATAACAATATCTCCCTTTACGTAATTTTGCGCACTTTTAATAGCTGCACCCTTTCCTAAATTCTGATTATGTAAAATTAATCTATCAATTTTATTAATTAATTTACTTTTTATATAATCTGCAGTTCCATCATTTGAAAAATCATCAACTATGATAATTTGTTTATTTAAATCCTGAAGTTTATTAATTTTATCAACAATCAATCCAATAGTTTTAATCTCGTTATAACAAGGAATTATAATTGTAATAATTTTAGAATTTTTCAAAATAAAATAAATAAAGTTAATTTTTATAAATATAAAGTTTAGAAGGTCTTTGCATGACCACACTATGGCTTCTCTCAATAAAATTAGGGCTTCTCTCAATAAAATAAGCAATTGATTTTGGTGGAATTATTATATTGTTAGTCCTAAAATTTTTAAAGTTAGGTCCTAAAGTTGATATATAAATGGTATTTTTTTCAAAACGACCTGCTAAAAAATCTTTCATAACTAATGAATTTTTTTTACTTAACATCATAATAAATATGAAGTGAAAAAAATCTTTATCATTGCATAAATAAGTTAAATTAAAATCTTGCGTAAAATTAAAAATTTTTTTGTTATCTTTGCATAAAATATAATTCAAGGAGGAATAATATTGCAGATCCTCTTTTGCAAACTTTCTATTGCCAAAATATTGAATAGAACTACTTTGAAAAGCACTTTTATTAATTTTGAACATTGATTTTGATACATTAAAAAAATTTATTAACAATAAGAACAAAAAAAATATAACAAAAAATATATAAATTTTAATTTTTTTTAAAGAGTTTTTTATTAAAAAATTTTTAAAAAAATATGCACTTAAAAAAAAAACAGAGGAAGATGCATTAAAATTCCTAAAGAAATTAAAAGCATATAAAGATTGTATAACTCCAAAAAAACCTAAGAAAGAAAAGAAAAGAAGAATTCCATTGTTAGTCTCATTAAAGGCAAAAAACTGTTTATATTTTTTTTTAACAATAAATAAACAAATAAAAAAAAAATTAATTATATAAAAAATAAAAAAAATAAAATCTTCTATTGTTTTAGGAAATAAAATATTTATTACAAATTTTATTATAAATTTGCATAATTGGAAAAAAGTGAAAAATAGACTTCCTAAATTATTATAAACAAAACTTGCTACTTTATCAGATAATCTGTCTGAAAAACCAAAAGCTGGATCTTGAGATACTTCAGCGTAATTTTTAATTGCACCAATACTTTGCGAAAACCATTCGCTAAGATTGTTATTAAAAAATAAATAAAATAAATAAATAAATAAAAAAGATAAGAAAGTTAATAATATTTTTACTAAACAATTGTTATATAATTTTTTGTTAAATTTAATAAAAAAAAGATAAGTAATAATACTAAAAAATATACCTACAATATAAGTGGATCTAAAAAGAACTGATAAAAATAAAAAGAAACCAGATAATAAAAATAACTTACTATTAAATAATGTGAAATAAAAAAATAATGTAAGACACAAACCAGCCATATAGTCCGGCCAAGGATAAGTAATAAATGGATGAACAAAAAAAATTGCACTTATAAAAATAAAAGCAAAATACAAATTAGAAATTTTTTTAATTATAAAATATAAAAGTAAAAGATTTAAATAATAAATAATTGAAGTTACAATTCCTATGCTGGTAAAATTAATTTTATAAAAGTTATTGATTAAATCAAAAAAAATTAATTGACCCGCACCATAATGAACTAAAACTTCCTTGAATAATAATCTTCCATTAATGTAATCGAGCGACGTGCTGGCAATAAAACCCCAGTGATGAAAATCGCTATAATATTCTGAATAAATTACACTTAAATTATAAATGAAAAAAAAAAGAAATGAAAAAAATAGAAAATTAAATAAATATTTTTTTAAATTTTCCATATCGATAAAAGAAAAATTGGTTACTTACTGACTACAATATTATACATAAGATTTAGATTAATAGATCTTATTCTAAATGGAAGAAAAGAATCTTTATAATTCAAAAAATTATATTTTAAAATAGCTGTTAAATTTTGAATAGAATTTATATGTTCATGTGCCATATGATAAAAATATTCTTTTTTAGTTATTTTTTTGAATTTCCAAAAAGTTATATAATTAAACAATCTTCCTAAACCCCATAAAAATCCAGGATCGCAAGGTAAAGTTATAGAGATTGTCCCCCTTTTTTTTAACAATTTATAGAGGCTTAAAATAAATTTTTCTGGTTCAGGAACATGTTCTAAAACATGTGAACATATAATTCTATCTAATGAATTATTTTTTATTTTTTTTAAATTATTAATATGTCTAAAAAATTTATATGTATGTTTTTTTTGTAAAATTAAACAATATTTATAATTCTTATCATATACAAAATAGTTATTAATATTATTTTTAAATTTTATATAGTAAAAATGAGAATGTCTGCCAGGCCCTATTTCTAGAATGTTTATTTTCTTTTTATCATTAAATATAGATTTATTTCCATTAACAACTTTTTCGCAGTTTAATTTTTCTAAATTAAAATGTGCTTGTCTAAAAAAAAAACCAGAAAACCCTTTGTATAAACTATCATAATTTTTTCCGTAAAAAATTTTATATAGATTTTTCCTATTTTTCATTGTGATAATTTATGTTAAAAAAATATACAAAACTTACCAAGTAAAATCCTGAAGTTTGTAAAATTAGTCTCCCAATAACTGGTCCTAATATCGATTCTACAGGAAACTGACTATGATAAAAAATCGCATAAATTAATATTATGTTAAAGCCAAGAAATAATAAAATATAATTAATACTTAAAAAATTTAACTTTTTTGTGAACAAAAGTAATAATAAAAAAAAAATCGATATAATAGTAGTTGGATGCTGTATTAAAGATTTAAAGAGATGCAAAGTAATTAGTAAAAAAGAATCTATAAATATCTTAATATTTTTAAATTTATAAAAATTATTAATAATTGGTTCGTGAAAAAAAGTATTTCCTTTAAATAAATGATTTAAATAAAAATACAAAAATATTATTGCAGATAAAAATAAAAATGTTGATACTTTAATTTTAATTTCACTTTTAAAAGTCAAAATATAAGTCAAAAAAAGAATTACACTATAAATAACTCCTTCTTGTTTTGACCAAATTAATAAATTAATTGCTAATAAAAAGAATGATATAAAATACAAATTATTAATTTTTTTCTCTTTTAATAAAAAAAATAATCTTGCTATAAATGTAATAAAGAAAAAAACTAAAAATTCTTGATATCCTCCTAAGACAAATGAATCAAAAATCAAATAGCACAATGAAAAGATTAAAATAAAAAAATACTTAGATTTAATAGGTTGTAAAACAGCAAAAATAGAGACAATATAAATATATGAATAATATAGCCTACCCAAATATTCATGATTCAATAATGATAGTTTCCAAAAATTTGCCCACAAATAAGTACCTAAATGAGGATAAAATGGATAAGGCAAACGACTTAATTCATTCAGATTGCCGTCTTGATAAAAATTCTTAGTTTTCCAAAACCAATGAGCAATTGCATCCCACTGCAATTTGAAATTATTTGCTATAAAAAAAAAATTACATAGAACAATTATTGTAAATAATAGAATACTTAAAAGTAATCTATTATTTATTTTAAAATTATTATTACGATAAAAAAAAATAATACAATTAATCAAAGAAACCACAAAAATAATCGTTATAAGGGTGCTAATGTTTGAATAAAAAAAAGAAAATAACAAATATATCGTAAATTGAAATATTATGTTTACAGACAATAAATCAAAAAAATTTAATTTTTTTAAAATAATAAATCTATTTACTAAAAAAAAAGAAGGAAATAAAAATAAAACTGAAAGAAAGAAAAAATTAAAAAAAACTGAAAAAATTTCAATCATTTACAATTTCTCCATCAAAAAACATTTATTTTTATAATTATCTAAGATTTTATATTTAGAAAACTTTTCTAAAAAAAGTTTTTTATGATTTAGATTATCAGAGTTATAATTAAGAATAATTAATTTTTTATCATCGAATTCATAATTTTTGTTATAAAAAAAAACAGAAGAAGATTTTGGATAATCTTCAAAATTATATGAATTAATATTTACTTTGCCATTATATTTGTTATGAATTTTCTCTAAGTAACCATACGACTCTTTTTCACAAAAACCATAAATGCTAAAATTTCTATCAACATAATTGTGCAATAGTAAATTATATAAATTACGTGGGAGATCAAACACGAAGATAAAAACTATTACGATAATAATGTTAAAGTAAAAAAAATTTCTATCTTTTATTCTCATTGAACTTAAAAATAATAAATTAATTAATGAATTTTTTTACTGTGGGCCTCTTAAAATAAATAACAGTCATAACATACATAAATAAATTTACGAAAAGAGAAAATAAAAAACTATTTGATGAGTGCAACAAAATATAAGGAAAAGTTAACAAAAATTGAACTATTAAAAAAGTTTTTAAAAAATTTTTTTTTTTGAGAATTAAATGATGTAGATGAAAATTGTCGGCTTCAAAAGGATGTTTTTTATTTAAAATTCTAGAAATAGCGAGTCTCAATAATTCATATCCTGGTACGGACATGATTAAAAATATTTCCTCTACGGAAAATTTATAACCTAAATTATAAGATTTAATAAAAAGATAACTAATAATAAAAGCTAAGGGCAAAGAACCGCTGTCTCCCAAAAAAGTCTTGTCTTTAAAATTTAGTCCTAAAAAAAATAATGCATAAACTGCTAGTACTAATACAAGATATATTAGTATAGCTTTTGATAAAAATAGTAACATAATGAAAAGAAAATACGTCGAAGCCTGGCCATTTATTCCATCGATCATATTAAAAGCATTAATAAATAGTAAAAAACAAAAAACCGTAAAGAAATATGAATAGTTTGCTAAGTTTAAACTAAAATTAAAATAAGCAAAATTTAAATTTTTTAACAGAATATCTTTGTCTAAAAATAATGCAAAAGAGAGAAAAATTACCATAGCAATTAATTTAAAATTCGCACTTAACTTAAATTTATCATCAAAAAAACCTAAAAAATAAAATAATATTGATATAAAAAAAAAAGAAAAAAAGTTTTTGATGTTACCAAAAAAAAAACTATCTAATATTTTAGGATAAATTAAATTTAACAAAATAATTAATGATAAATTTAATAACAAAAACAAACCTCCTAATAAAGGTATTTTCTTTTTATGTATTTTTCTTTCAAAGTCAGGTTTGTCATAAAGATTATAAATATTAGCTATTGGTTTATAAAAATAAAAAATAAGTAAATTAACTAATATAATTATAGAAAAAAAATAAACGTTATTTAACATTTGAAATGTTGTCAGCTATAGCTATTGCAAAGTTTTTTCCTGAATGCATTTTTGATAAAGCATTATTATTTTTTCCAAGCATATATCTAATTTTTTTATTACGGTATAAATATAAAATCTTATTTTTGATATCAATAACACTAGTTAAGTTAACTACCGAACCAATTTTATATTTTTTATTCAAATACCCTAATAAACCTAGCCGATTTGTAATTACAGGTTTATTTGCTAAACCAGCTTGGTGCAAGACACCACTTGATCCAGAAAAATTATCATCATAACCAACCCAAACAATATCTGAGGCTGAAAATAATATTGCTTCATCTTTATAATTTTTAAAGCCATCGAAAATAATAACTTGTCCTGTATTAATAAGTTGTTTATTAGCTTCTAATTTCAAAAAAAATTTAACATCATCTGTTTGTTTGCCTGCAATAATTAATTTAATTTTATTATTATTTAGGTATTGAAAACTAGAAATTAATTCCTTAATTCCTTTTGACATTTTTATTGCACCATAAATCAATACGATAAAGACATTTTTTTTTATTTTTAAATAATTTTTAGCAAATTTTTGAGAAAAAAAAAATTTAAGCTGTCCTGGATCTGGTGTGTATACTACTTTAGAAAAATTATTTTTTTTATATTTTTTTAGAAACTTAAATAAAAATAAATCTAATACAAAAAAATTTTTTAGATAAGATAAATCAATTAACTTAAATAATAATTTTTTTTTTACACTAAGCATAAGTCTGCTAAAATAATTAATATTTTTATTTAAATAAACTTTGGAATAAATAAGCATCAAAGAAAATTTAACTCTTAATGAGAAATTTCCTAAGATTGCTAAAACTTTATCTATATGATCACCCGTTACAAAATAGATATGATCTATATCATTTTTTAACAAAATTTTTTTAATAGATCTAATAATATTAAAATATTTAATTACTTGAATGTAAATTAAATAAAAAATATTTTTGGAGTTATAAAAACTAATTTCTTTAATATAAAAAAAATTTATTTTTGTTAATATTTTTTTATCAATTAATCTGTATGCTTCAGAATTTGCAGATTTCTTATATGTTAATATGTTTATTTGCCATCTTCTCTTATAAAATTCATTAATCAGTAAATTCAAGTGTAAAGCAACATGGTGCCCTTGGTATTCTGGCTCTACAAGCAATATATACATTAGCTAATCTTATTTTTCTCTAAATAATATAAAAGTCCTAAAGGAATGCAAAAAATAATACATAACCAGCTACTAAAAAAATTTCCAGAAGCCGTGAATGGAAAAAAATTAATTAAACAGGCTCCTGCTAAATACATATATTTTTCACTTTTTAATCTTTGATTTTTAAAATACAAAAAATATAAATTTTTTACAATAAACGAAATAACTTTATATAAAAAATAAAAATAAAATAAGAATCCAAAAAATCCAGTCTCTCCTAAAATTTGAATCAAAAAATTATGAGGATGGGTATTACAGCCATTCTTGTATTCAATATATTTTATAAATAAAATATCGTCTTTTTTAAAATTATAGTTATTTGTAATAGTAATTTTTGATCTTTGAGGAATTGTTATTACTTGAAAGATTTCCCCATTTTTTATTAATGATCCTTTAATTTCTATTTCAGTATCATTTAGTTTGTTTAAAGAAAAAAATTTTTCATCAAATTTTATCGTTCCATCAAAGGTAGCTCTGTATGTATTATTTTCTAAAATATTTTTTTCGACTGAATATTTTTCATTACTACATAAATGTCTAAAAGAATTAGGTCCTGATCCAAATAATAAGTTTTCTTTAAACATATTATAAGCTGTCAAATAATGAGATTGATGTCTTTCGCTGAAAATATAATATTTTTTTACATTATGTTTAGGTGTGAATTGATTAGCTGTATCGGTAAAGAATCTTTTTTTTTGAGTTGGCATTAGAAAAAAAACAACGGTTAAAGATATCAATCCAATAAATAGAACAGAAATTAAAAATTTAAAATTTTTTTCTACTAATGTAATAAAAAGTAAAAAAAATAAAAAAAGAAATAATGAAGTTCTCTCGCCGCTTAAAAAAATAATTCCTAAAGATACAACGATTAATAAATATTTATATATAGAGTTTTTTTTTAGAATTATGCTCATTAAGAATAGAATCACTGGCATCAGTCTTAAGGCATAACTTCCTGCAACTTGTCTTCTACCAAACATGCCACTTATGCGTTCAGGATTGATATTCTCCATACCAAAAAAATTCTTTTTATAAATGAATTGAAATAAAAGATCTAAAAATAAAATAATAAATAAAAAAGATAAAATATAAAAAAATATTTTAACAATTTTTGTTTGATTTAAAATATAGGGAATGGCAAGAACAAATAGTCCATATCTTAGGTAAGCAAAAGAAGATTCTAAAGAAAAAATTACAGTTTCGCCTATCAGTGAAATAAAAATTAAATAAAAAACAAATAAAAAAAACACTTTAAAATAAAATGGAATGTCAAAAAGAGTTTTGAAATTTTTAAAAAGATAATAAGTAATTATAGTTGTCACAATAATATTGGGAAATGAGAGACCTGTTACTAAAGCCAAGGGAAGTATTAAAAATAAAAATTGAAATAGTTTTAAATCAAATACCTTCATATTTAATTTCTAAATATTTTTTTTTTGATACAAAAAATAAAAAAAATTGTCAGTACAATCCATTGAAGCATATAGAATAAACGAACCCAGGGCTTTCCAAATGTAGGGTGATCCACGAGTGCATCACGTTGATTGTGTAAATACCCCAATGGAAATGGAATGTTGTTAATTTGATATTTATAGGGTTTTTGATAATAAAAATGATAATATTTTGGATCTAAGAAACTTTGAGTTACAAAAATATCCTGGTATTTCTCTGTTTTTTCTAGATTAAAAGGATTTCCTAACACTACTCGATCTTTATAAAGTTTTTGTCTAAATCTCTTAAAAAAATCAACTCCATAATAAAATTTCTCGTCATAATTAGTTCCAACATACTGGCTAAAAATAAATTTTTCTGCAAAAGCTAAAGGTGGCTGTGATGGTATAAAAAATCTAGACCAGAGTAAACCGACAATAAAAAAAAAGATAATAGTAAATTTTTTATTTATATTTAAAAAATAATCCAAACAGAAGCAACCAAATAAAAGATACAACACAAAATACCAAAGTAGAAATCTATTAGAGTCATCTCCTCCTATACTGGAAATTATGATTGATGATATAAATAACGAAAAAAAAAATAAATATATTTCTTTGTTAAGAACTTTTTTAAGTAAATAAATTATTTTGATTTTTTTAATAAAAAATAAATAGGAAATAAGTAATAAAAATACAGGGCCCAAAGCAAGAAAATATGTGTAAAAGAATTCTAAAGGATGAACTCTAAAATAAGAATATTTTATAATAGTTTTTAGTAAAGAATAACTTCCCTCGGAAATTGAGAAAAACTTAAGCAAAGTATAAGCAATTAAAGAAAATATAAAAAGATAAAAAAAAGTATCATTGAGAATATTATATTGATTTTTTAATTTAACAAATTTTCTTATAAAAAATTTAACAAATAAATAAGTTAGCGGAATAAGCATTATTACTAAACCTCTCTGAAAAGTAAAAAAGAAAAAAATTATCAGTAAAAATATTTTATAAAAAATATTTTTTGTCTCTAGATAAAAATATCCTGAAAGAATTATAATAGAAATTAACAAACAATCAAAACCGAAAGTACTACCGGGATAATATAAGGAGGTTCTTAAAGGACCTTCCCAAGAGCACATAAAAATTATAAAAACTAACCATCTAGCTAAAATAGAAATATTTAATCTGATTGAAATAGTAAAAAAAATTAGGAAACTAATTATCGTTGAAAATAAATTTAAAAATAAACAAGCGTCTATGTACTGTAATTTAAAGATTAATGATATTTTATAAACAAAAAATGGAAAAAGAATTCTTTCGTTAAATGGGCTGCCCACTTTGTATAGTGGAAAATTATACTCATAATTCTTTAATGCCTTGAGATATTCAAAAGAATCCCACGGAAAATAATTATTAACATAAATAAAATTCTTATCTAAAATAAAAAAATAATATGCAGTCGATAATGATAGAATAGTTACTAAAAATAATTCTACAAAAATACGATTAATATTTTTCATTAATAAAATTTTAATATTTTATTTCTATGATTTTATTACTCAATAATAGATTTGTAGTCACTATTTTTTAAATATATAAAATCATAAGCAATAAGATTCGAAAGAAAACTTACAGTTATAATTCTTTTTTTTTTATATAAAAAAAAATTATTTTTTAACATAATATCGTGTATTTTATTGAACTTAGTTTTAAAATTATTTTTTTTCGCTAGAATCTCAAAAAAAACCAAGCTTGTTTTTTTTAATATTTTTTTAGCTCCTTTTAAAATATTAATTTCATTACCTTCGGTATCAAATTTTAGTATATCGATTTTATTAATATTATTTTTCTTCGAAAAATTATCTAAAGTCTGACATTGAACATTAAATTTTGAGTAATTTTTTTTAAAAAAATTTAAACTAAATATTTTTCTAGAAAAATTCCACAAAGTATCATTAGCAGTAATTTTGTTTAGCGACGATCCAGAGGATTGAAAAAAATTATTTAAATAAAAAATTTTTTTGTTATTATTGTTATGTATAGCAATATTGTAAAATTTAAAATTTATATCCGTTAAATTAATTTTTTGGATTACTTTAGAATTAGGGTCAATCAAATAAAAAAATTTTTGGCATTTTAAAGATTTTAATTCATCATTTAAAATTTTTGAAAAATTTCCTATATAACAACCTATATCAAGTATATTTAATTTATTGTGTTTTTTTTTTTTTAATATTTTTGCTATTAATTTGATTAAATCATTAGGGAACAGTAATAAATAAATTTTATATAAAAGCATTAAAATACTATTTTTAATATGAAAAATTTCGAATTTTACAGTATTTTAAAATAAATTATACAACTAACAATGTTAAAATTTTTATTAAAAAACAAGTTTAATCTATTAGCAGTATTTACATATATTTTAATATGCCTATCTATAAGCGCAAAAAGTTTTGATGTTCTATTTGTTTCTAAAGAAGAATTTAATTTTATTTTTTTTATAAATTTTTTAAGATCTATTATTTCTAGTATTCTCATTTTTTTATTTATTGGATTTATTTTTATTAATTCATTAAAAAAAATTGAGATAGATATATTTTTAAAATTATTTTTTATTTTTATATTTATTCAAATAATCGGGGGATTTAATAATCCAAAAATTTATGAAAGTTTTTATGAATATAATGAAATTTTTAATTCCTATTCCAATAAAATTTGGATTTTATTGTTTATTTACTTTGATCAAAATTATTATTTAATTTGCTTATCATCTTTCTTGTTATTTTTTTTAATAATAAACTCATTTTTAAAAAATTTTAAAATTGAATATTTATTATTAATAAGTTTTATTATTTTCTTTTCATATAACGTCGTCTTAATATTTAATATTTATAAGAGTTTTTTATTATCTAATGATTTTTCTGCATACGGAACTCAAATAACAGATCCTGGTAATATTTTCTTCAATCATTCAGTGCCAAGAATTACAGGTGTATCAAGATTATTATTATTTTTTTATATAATTCTTACTTGTTACACTTTTTTTATTCTAAAAAAAAAAAATTATACAGAAGTAGCTTTATTGTATTTGTTTATAATTTTTACAGGTTCTTTAATCTGGTCTTTCCAATCAAGAACAACCCTATTAACAAAAATAATAATAGATATTTTGCTATTATATTTTTTACAAATAAAAATAAAAAATAAAATTATAATTTTCTTGATTTTAACTTTTTTTCCTATCATTTTACATAATTCTATTATCCTATTAAAAAATAAGGAAAGTAAAGATTTGTTTTTAAACGAATTAAATTTAATTTACAAAAAAATTTATACAAAAAATAATAACGACATAAATTTAAATGATAATTTAATAATTAAAAAAAATAGAGTCTTTAATGAAAGCACCTCCGGCCGGACTGAAATCTGGAATGCAATTATTAAAAAAAGCAAAGATAGCTTTTTTTTTGGCCACGGATCACAAGCAGATAGATGGTACATAAATAGAGACGATTCTTTTTACAATAACGCATCTAGTGCTTTCTTTTACGCTTTAATATGCGGGGGGGTATCTGGTGTTTTAATATATATATTAATATTTTATAAATCACTAAAATTAGCTTTATTTATTTTTCTAAAAAATAAATTTTTTTTTAAAAATAATAATTTACTAACAATTAGTAGTTTCTTTATTTTCATTGCTTTACTCTTAAGATCGCTGGTGGAGAATAGTTTTATGTTATTCAGTATTGATAATATATTCTTTCTAACCTGTTATTATATTTTAATTAAAAAAGTTAAACAGAATTCATAATTTTCTTAATATTATTATTTATTTTTTTAATTTGATCAAAATATTTATTATTGGGTTTTATACTATAAAATCTATAATTTTTTATATGACTTTTTATTGCATTATAAGCTAGTTGAGAATTTTCAAAATTTATTGGAATGTAATAATTTTTATCAAAAAAGAAATTGGACGGTTTAATTCTTTTATCAAAAAAAATTTTAACAGCGCAACTCATAGAATCAATGCAAAATAAAGAATAGAAATTTTCATTGCTGATAATTGTAAATTTACTTCTTTTTAATAAATCTAGAACTTTTGTTCTATCTAGTTTTCTATAATAGGTTATTTTTTTATTATGAATTTTATCACCCACAACAAATACTTTTAAGTTAAGCTCGGTTAAAAAATTAATAATTTTTTTTATAGATTTTGAGTTTTTGGTGGTATGCATTTTATAATAAATCAAAAAATCAATATTTTTTTTGGGAATTGTTTTTAAAAATTCAAAACTTGACAAACTAAAGTTAGAAATAAAATTTTTATAATTGGGTTTAATATATGATTTTAATAAATCTGTTGAAAAAAATAAATATTTGAATTTTTTATACATAATACTCAAGCTTATATAATAAAAAAAAACGAACACGAATTTTCTAAAAATCTTTTGAACAAAACTAGTATTAAAAAAAAACCCCCCACCCGTAATTGGACCTAATATTGTTTTTCTGGGTAATAAAAAAAAAATAAAAAAATTCCAAAGCGGTAAATAATTTAAATATATAATATTTTTTTTTTTATAAAAATTTACCCAAATCAAAAATATTCCGTAAAACAAAATGATGTATTTATTGAAAAAATTTAAATTAAAATTTTTTTTTTTTATTAAAGTAATTTTATTATTATAAACCAAATATGTATTACCTGGCGTTTTAATGAAAAATTTTTTATTTAAATTAAATGAAATTTTTTCTAGGAAAATTCTTGCTAAAATTCCTTCTCCTCTATAATTTTCAAAATCAGAAGACCAAACAAAAAAATCATAATCGATTGTTTTACTTATTAACGACATGCCCTTTTATTCTTGTAAATGAACCAAACAATTCTCCTAATAAATAATAGAAAAGAGTAGTAATTAACCTAACACTTCTTCTATATGTATCATTTTTTAATCTCCAAATTGTTTCGACTCCCAAAACATTCTCTAAATATAAAGGAACAGGCTTTTCATCCCCAACTACCATTGATAAAGCACCTCCTATGCAAATAATCTTATAATTTTTGTATTGAGATAATAAATTGGCCAAATGTTCCTGCTTTGGGGTAGGCAGTGTAATGAAAATTAGATCTGTTTTTTTAAAAGATTTAAGAAGTTTTTTTGTCAAAAAAATATCATATGCCGAATCAGAAAAAGGAAGAGAAATATGCTCGACTGGTTTATTAAACCTTGAAACAAGATAATCAATCTGTCTTATGCTTGCGTTACCTAAAATATAAATCTTTTTAACAATTCTTGGAATTACAAGTTGTCTTAACAAACTTCTTCCAGAAATTTTTTTAACTTTTGTGTTAAAGAATCTTTTTTGAAACAAACCATCTGGCCAATGATACATATCTTTATGAATAAATAATTGTTTCTGAGCTAAAGTCCCTATAAAAGCTAGATTCAAACCGGAAAGTATAAAGTTATTGTTTAAATTGTACAAATTACAAGAAGTGATTAGCCTTATATTAAGATTTTCTTTATAAATAGTTTTATCTTTAAGATATCTATTTAATAAATCTAACATTTTATTTTTATTAAAGACTTCATTGCACAAATGCATTGCATTTTTCTTGATCTTCTCCTTTTGAATCTTTGACAAATTCACTATTTCGATAATTTTTTTACTCCAAAAAATAGCATTCTGCGATCCTGAGGCAAATCCTAGATTACATGAATTAATAATATTTTTAGTCTCACCATCAATTAAACCAATTATCGGTTTTCCTGCAGATAAGTATGTTTGAAATTTTCCAGGTATAGTAGATGAAATAATTTTTCCAGGACTTAAAGATAATAATAAAGCATCAGCAAATTTAAAATAAGCTTTAATTTTTTTAATAGAAACTTGCTTCACAAAAGTAATATTGGTCAATTTCATTTTTCTAGATTTTTGCACAATACTCATTTCATTTCTCCCTGAGCCTACTATCGTAAAATGAATTTTGTGATGTTTTTTTAATTTCTGAATTACTTTTAAAACTAAATTAAAATTTTGCGCCTCTCCTATGTTTCCTGTAAAAAAAATATTATATTTTTTTTTTTTATTATGATCAAATTTATTATTAATAAATGGAATTTCCGACCAAGAATTAAAAATTTTGATTCTTTCTAAATTTGATTTATAAATTTCAGATGTGATGTATTTCTTAAAAGAATGAGATTGAGCAAGTATCAAATCAGATTTACTATAAATATAATTAACTACATTTTTTAAAAAAAAATATATCAATTTATTTTTAATAATTTTTAATTCAAAAATAATCTCTGGCCACAAATCTAATACCCAAATAATATGTTTTGATTTAAAGATTTTTTTATAAAAAATAGAAGTTAAAGCAACCGTCACTGGAGAAGTGGCAAAGGTTATTATAAAATCAAATTTATTTTTTTTTAATTTGAAGTAGCTAAAGAAAATAGAATTTAAATTAAAACTTAAATAATTTATAAAAAGGTTAAATTTAGTCGATTTTTTTCTTAGAACAATTGGTACTCTTATAACTTTCGCGCCATAAAAATTATTATATTTATTTTGATTTTTAACAAACTCCTTATCTAGAACACCGTAGGGATAATTCGGCTTACCTGTTAATACAGTTACATCATGTTTTTTTTTTCTTAAAAACTTTACTGCCTCATTTATTCTAAAATTTTCAGGCCAAAAATATTGACTAACTACAAGTATTTTTTTTTTATTTTTTAAACCAGAATCTGGTATTTGCATATTCTATATAACTTTTGACTAAAAATAATACTCTTTGTGAAACATTTTCATTTGAATAATCATTAAGAGATTTATTATTTAAATCTCTTAAAAAATTTATGTTTTTAAAATATTCTATGGAGTTAATAATATCCTGATATTTCATTTGCATGATAACAGTTCCCATTTCTATCCCCTCTTGTCTTTCATTGGTCTCCCTCAAACATATTGCTGGAAAATCTAATATATTTGACTCTTCAATGATGCTGCCACTATCTGACAAAACTAACTTTGCAGACAATTGAAGATTCATATAATCAAAATAGCCAAGAGGTTGTAAAAATTTTATTTCTTTAGGAAATTTGGTTATTTCTTTTCCTAATTTTTTTCTAGTTCTTGGATGAGTTGAAATAAAAATAGGTAATTTATAAATTTTATGAAGATTACTAATTATTTCTACTATTTTATTTAAATTCAAATTATTCTCTATATTTTCTTCTCGATGAAAACTAAATAAAAAAAAATTATTATTATTTATCTTTAATTTTTTTAAAACTTTTGAAGATTTAATTTTATCATAATTAAAATTAATAACTTCAAATAATGGGCTTCCTATTTTAAATATTGTATCAGCCGAAATATTCTCACGATATAAATTTTGTCTAGCCATTTCACTATAAGTAAAATTAAAATCTGAAATATGATCTATTATTTTTCTATTTATTTCTTCTGGTACTCTTTGATCAAAACATCTATTTCCAGCTTCTAAATGAAAAACTGGAATCTTTAATTTTTTTGCACTAATCACTGATAACGCACTATTAGTATCACCCAAAACTACTACAGCATCGGGTTTTTCTGTTAAAAAGATTTTATAAGTTTTGCTTAAGATATCACCTATAGTTTCTATATTATTTTTTTTCGAACAATTTAATAAATATTTAGGTTTTTTTAATCTCAAATCATCAAAAAAGATCTTGTTTAAAGTGTAATCATAATTCTGATTTGTATTTATTAAAATATGATCAAAGTTTTTGTCAAAACAACTTAATATTTTGGAAAGTCTAATTATTTCCGGTCTAGTTCCAACAACAGTAATAATTTTTAATTTTTTAGATAACTTCATAATAATATTTTGATCGTGTCGGGTTTTTTAACGTTTAATAACTCATTTGCCCAAACGACACCATAAATTTTATCTGAAGTAATATTTTGTATTTTATGGGCCCACCCCGGTACACTTCTAAAGACACGATTTTTTTTTGTATCAATTACTTTAGTAATCATTTTGTTATTTAAAACATTTTTAAAAAATACTTTAACTTTACCATTTATGATAATAAATCTTTCGTTCTTGGTATGATGAAAATGACCGCCTCTAATTTGCTTTGGATTAATAGAAAAAATAGATAACTGACCAGATTTTTTTGTTTTAACAAACTCTAAAAATTCGCCCCGCTCATCTTCATTAACCTTTGCATTATAAAACCATCTGTTAGTTGGTAAAAAACTTAAAAAAGTACTGTAAAGTTTTTTTTCAAAATTATTACCAAGATTTTCAGTGAAAAAATCCTGTTTATTAGAATTAAATCCACTAATAATTTTAACAATTTTTGCAACACTAATACTGTAAACCGGTTTGACTGTTTCATAAGATTCAATTCTGTTTTTATTTAGCAAATTAATTAATTTATCTACAACATCATCTATATAAACTAACTTTAAATTATTTTCTTTTGTAAAGAATTTTTTTTTTCTTGGAATTTTATAACAAAGAGTCGCTACAAAAGAATTATAATTAGGTTTTGACCATTTTCCAAAAACATTTGTTAATCTCAAAATAGATACTTGAGAATTATTCTTTTTTTTAAAATTTTTTATTATCTTTTCAGTGTTATTCTTGCTAATTCCATATGCATTTTTTAGATTTACTTTTGAGGATGATATATAAATTAATTTAGATTTAATTTTATTTTTATTTAGAATATCACATATCGTACTAGTGAAATTTTCATTATTTTTTTTAAATAAAGAATTTTTTTTTGGTCTATTTTCTCCAGCTAAATGGAATATTGCGTCTGATAATAATAAATATTTTTTTAGTGTTTTTTTTTTTGTTTTTTTTAAGACTTTACGAATTATAAAATTATCGTTATATTGCAAGCGAGAAATTAAATTCTTTGCTATAAATCCGTTTGCCCCTGTAATTACAATATTTATTTTTTTTTTATTTATCAAAATAATTTTTATTAAATTGTAAAATAATTTTTTTTACTTCTTGAGCATTTAAATTCTTAACATTTGCAGAAGTATAATCTTCTTCATTTATTTTACTGCCTTCAAAATAGTATTTTTCATAATTTAAATTTCTTGTGTCGTAAGGAATTGCAAAATAATTTTTGAATGATTTTGATTTATGCCGTTCTCCACTTGAAATTAACGTTTCATGCAATTTCTCTCCATGCCTAATTCCTATAAATTTAGTTTTCACTTTTTTAGTGCCATAAATAAGCTCTAGAGATTTTACAATTGTTTTAATAGTTGAGGACGGACTTTTTCTGATTAATATTTCTCCATTATTTCCACTTTTAAAAGCAAATAAAACCAGATCTATTGCCTCACTCATTTGCATAATAAATCTTGTCATATCAAGATTGGTGATGGTTAAAGGTTGACCATTTTTAATTTGATCTAAAAATAATGGTATAACGGAACCTCTAGATCCTACTACGTTTCCGTATCTAGTAATGCAAATTTTTGTTTTGGATTTATTTTGTATAGATCTTACTTTTGAAATAATTACCTTTTCCATTAATGCCTTGCTAATACCCATGGCATTTATAGGGTAAACAGCCTTGTCTGTACTTAGGCAAACAACTTTTTGAACGCCACAATCAATTGCAACATCCAAAACGTTTGCTGTTCCTAAAATATTTGTTTTTACAGCTTCCAAAGGAAAAAATTCACAAGAAGGAACTTGTTTAAGTGCTGCCGCGTGAAATATAAAATTGCTACCTTTGATTGAATCTTTAATACTGTTCCTATCTCTCACATCGGCTAAAAAAAATTTAATTTTTTTATTCTTAAATTTTTTTCTCATATCATCTTGTTTTTTTTCGTCTCTACTTAAAATTCTAATCTCTTCAAAATTAGGAGACTCTAAAATTCTAGATAAAAAAGCATTTCCAAAGGACCCGGTACCACCAGTAATTAAGAGTGTTTTTTTTTTAAACATAAATTAATTTATACATTATTAATTTATATATACCATTTTTTAAATCTAATATTTCCTTTAAGATAATGCTGCCTGTCGATACACCCTAATAAATAAGCAGCTGCAATACCAGTTTTATAAACTAAAGGAAAATAAAACAATTTTTTTTCGAAAAAAATTGAAAATTTAAGAAAACTATTTAGTAAAAATTCAAAAAAATAAAAATTTAGTAAAAATTTTATAATAAAATTATTTTCTAAAATAAAAAAATTATTATTTTTTGCTGCATCATCATTAATATTAACTAAGTACTTCATGCTTTGATATCCTAAAAATCTAATTTTATTTAAATACAAATAAAATCCCCTTAAGTCATGATGCACAACTAAAACACTGCAAGCTTTAAGATTAAAGCCTTCTTTGGATAATCTATATCCAAATTCATAATCTTCAAAACCATAAGAGTTAAAATTTTTATTAAACAATTTTGTTTTTAGTATTTTATAACTATTTTCAAAACCCATATTCATAGTAACAATCTTTGAAGGTTGCAAATTATTCTCAAATATTTTTTGATTTTTCTTTAAAATAAAATGTCTAGTTTTTCTATATTTTAAAAAATTATTTTTTTTAATTTCTTTTTGATAATCTACGGAACCGCAATAAATGTTATTTTTATTCTTATAATTAGAAAAAATTTTATAATAATCTTTTAAAAAAGTTTTTTCGGGAAAACAATCGTCATCTAAAAAAACTATATATCTACCTTTAGCTTCTAATATTCCTATATTTCTTTTTATAGAATGGATATTTTTATTCAGATTTAAATATTTAATATTTATGTTTTTATTAAAGAATTTAAATGTATTTATTTTAGTTTTTGTATGATCTTTGCTTAAACTATCACAAATAATAACTTCAAAACGGTGAAAATTAATTGAATTGAATTTTAAAATATCCAAAATTTTCAATAAATATTTAGATCTATTATAAGTTGGTATAACAACACTTATAAAAAAATTATTCTTCATTAAATCTTTTTAATAAAACGTCTTTCAGAACAAAAAAATAATCATAAGCTGTTAACTCGGGAAAAACATTTTGATAATTATGACTTTCCATAAGTTCCTTTAATTGTTTTGATTTAATAGGATCAAAATTATGCTCTACAATGATAATTTTTGGTGCATATTTATCAAAATCAAAGTTTTTTAATATTTCATATTCGCTACCTTCGGTATCAATAGAAATAAAATCAATACTATTAACCTCATTAGATTTTTTTAGTAATTTTTCCGCATATTCAACGACTACGTCATTTAAGGAGATTGTTTTTACTTTATAAGAATTTTTTGAAAAAAAATTATTGTTTTGAGAAGATAATGTCGGTTCTTTATTTTCATAAAAATCAACATGGTCGCCAGATTTATTAGAAACGCAACGAAAATCAATAATACAATTAGGTCTATTCATTTTAATGTCGTTATGCCATGACCTTGCGGGTTCTAATAAAATACCTGTCCAACCCATATATTTCTCTAAATAATAAGTGTTAGAAATATTAATTCCATCACACGCCCCAAATTCTATAAAAATGCCACTCCTTTTTTTAAGCATCCAGTCAACAAAAAGATCTTGAAATCTTTGAGAAGAACTTAAATGAATATTAACAAGTAAATAATTAAAAAAATCATAATGTAATTTATTATTCTGATCTCTTAATAAATTATTTTTGACAGAGAGAAGACCCTCGAATATTTCTTGGTTAGAATTTTTTACCCTTTTTATTGTAATATTAAAATATTTTAAAAATATATTAATGTAATTTAATATTAATTTTAATTTGCTCATATTTTACTTAATAAAAAATTAGAGCTTGAAATGGTAATCCTGCAATCGTAAGAGTTATTTAATAATTTCTTTTCATTAAAATAGTAATTATAATTAATCATATCATGTGTTAAAATTAATTTAATATAATAAGTTTTAATTACATTTTCTTTATTTAATTTGCTTTGAACAACAATATTGTGGCATGATTTTATTTCATTTCTGTCAATAAACCAATGAAAGTCCCTTTTTAAAGAGCTATCTAATATTGAAGGAAAAGAATCATTTCTACCAATTCCACTATTATACTGACTATATTTATAAAATGGAAACAGGGTGAGTAAAAATATTAATAATAAATTAGGTGATAAATAAGAAATTTTTTTTTCTTTTTTAAAAATAAAAAAAGTAGTTAGTAAGAAAAATATAAAAAAATAAAAATATAACTTTATTAACCCCCAGAAACTATTATTAAGAAATAAAATAATACTAAAAGTAAGCCAAGTAATAAATAAAGAGATTAATATTAAATGAAAGTTATTAGAATATTTGAAAATGAAATATAAATTTTTGGAGAATTTTGTGATCAAGTAAATACTTATTGCTACAATTAAAAAAGCAAATAATAGCCCTCCTGAACCTTCTGTTAAAAAATAAAATCCAAAAAAGGATGGAATAATATTAATTAAAATTAAATTATAATTATTAAGAAAATGAGACTTTATAATATAAACAAATAGTTTATATGAGCCTAAGTTATTAGAATATATTTGATATTTCAGATTTTCAATAAAATCAGTGTTACTAACTAAATTATTCTTACCAAGTATAAAGGCACCATAATAACCCCAGAAATCAAGACCAGAAAGATCTTTGAAATTTTTAATATTATTAATTATGGGCAATAGATTAGATTTGTATCCCGGGAAGGAAAATATAACAAAAAGTAATAGTATAATTAATATTATTTTATAATTCAAAAGTGAAATTTTTTTTTTAAAAATTAAAAAAAAAAAAAAAATCAATAAAAATATTGCATTAAATAAAAAAAATTCTGAGTAAATTATAAAGATTGAAGATTCTATAAAAATTAGTATTAAAAAATAGTTTAATTTTTTTTTATTAAAATTAATTTTAAAATCGTACAACAAGCCAATGCTGCTAATGAATAACCCTAGGCTACATAAATGCCGCAGAGCCTGGATTTCAAAAATATACAAGCACCAAAAACTTAATGTAAAAACTATTGGTATTAAATAATAATTTACTTTATTTATTTTAAAAAAAATAAAATTGAAGGATATGCTTACTAAAGAAAGTAAAATTATTGTAAAAACATAAGTAAGCTCAAATACACTAAAAAACTTTAATTTTAAAAAAAAGGATAAGACAACACTAACCGAGGGCGCTTCATAATTAAATTTATCGCTTAAAACAGCTGTTATACCTTCTACTAAACCATAAGAGGGTAGAGTTAAATGTTTAAAATTATTATCACTTATAAGTAAAGCTTGTTTAATGTAATAAAAATAATCCCAGTAATTTCCTCTAAAGATATAAAACTGCTCTCCATAAATTGAGGCTAAAAAAAGAGATAAGAAAATTATTGGAGCGGATAGTAAAAAATTACTAATATTTACTGCATAAAATCTATGCCCCAAACTTTTTATATTAAGATAAAATGAAAAAAAAAATAAAATTACAAAGATAAATATAATTGTGACTATACTAAAATAAATGAAAAAATAAAAAATATTAGACAAAAATATAAAAATGGACAAACCCAATAAACTGGAAATTCTATCAAATTGCTCTGATTTTATTATATTTAAAAAAAAAAATCCTATTGAAGTTAAAAATACTATGAAGACAACTGCTAAAACAAATAATAATAAAAAATTCATATAATATTTTGGATAATAACTAAACTAATAATAATTATTTATAATCAATTTTTTTTATATATCATTCCTATTTATATTAAATATCATTATCGACTTTGAGAACATATAAATACACATGAGCATATTAATAATTGGTAAAAATAGTATACTTTGTAAATTATACTTAGAAAATACTAAACTTTGTAATTTTAAAATTTATTCAAGAAAAGAAATACATAAGATTAATTTTCACAATTTCACACATGTAATAAACTTTTCTTACAATCCAGCACTTAAAAAAAGTAAATATAATAAAAATGTAGATTTTGATTTAAAGTTATCCAAGATAATATGTAAATATAAAATTATTTATATATTTATATCAACTAGATTTGTTTATGCAGGAATTAACAGTCCGTTTGTAGAAAAAATAAAAAAATTAAAACCCAAATGTAATTATGGAAGAAATAAATTAATTATAGAAAATAAAATTAAAAAAATTATTCCCAAAAGACACTTGATATTAAGACTGTCTACAATGTTGTATTTTAATTTAAATTATCAAAGAAAATTATTTTCATATACGATGTTAAGCAGCCTTAAAAGAAATAAAAAAATTTATTTTGATTTTGAGGAAAATACTTATAAAGATTTTATAATACCATCTTATTTTGCAGAATGTTTAGATAAATTAATATCAAATAAAGTTACAGGTATCTACAACATTTGCTCTGGATTAAAGATCAAAGTTAAAACTATAGCTAAAAAAATCATTAGTGGATTTGGAAATGGAAAGATTATTTTTTATAATAAAGATAACAAAAATCAAAGTTTTTCTATGTCTAATAAATTAATTTTTAAAAAAATAAAAATTTCATTATCACAAAAGGAAATTTATGATTATTGTGTAAAAATAGGTTTAGGAGTCAAAAATGAATAAAATTTTAGTAACGGGTGGTTGTGGATTTATAGGCTCTCATCTTACCGAATATTTATTTAAAAAATTTAAAAAATCAAAAATAATTATATATGACAAAATCACATATGCTGCTAACAAGAAATACTTAAACAATATATCAGGAAGTCAGAGAATTGAGATTATTAAAGCAGATATTAATAACTTAAAACAACTTACTTACTCAAGCAGGCAAGTTGATTTGTTGATACATGTTGCCGCTGAAAGTCATGTAGATAGATCTTTTAAATTATCTAAAAAATTTATTATTACCAATATATTAGGAACTTCAAACGTTATGGAGGCAGCCAAAATTAATAAAGTGAAAAAAATAATCCATATTAGCACAGATGAAGTCTACGGCGAAATATTCAAAGGATCTTTTGTAGAAAAAGATAAATTAAATCCTACCAATCCATACTCAAGTTCTAAGGCAGCTGCAGAAATGATAGTTAATGGCTATAAATATTCATACAAACTACCAGTTACAATTATAAGATCTAATAATATTTATGGAACTAGACAGTACCCTGAAAAATTAATTTCAGGATGTTGTTTATCTTTAATAAAAGAACGTAAATTTTATTTACATGGTGATGGAAGTCAAAAAAGAACTTTTTTACATGTAAATGATTTTTGTGATGCGATATATAAAATTATTATTAGTAAAAAGTATATTGATGAAATATACAATGTCGGCTCGTATGAAGAATTTAAAAATATTGAAGTTGTTAAATTAATTTGTGATTACTTAAAAATAGATTTTAAAAAACACATATTTTTTAAAAAAAATAGACCCTTCAATGATTTTAGATATAGCGTTAATTTTTCAAAATTAAGAAAACTTTCGTGGGAACCCAAATCTAGATTGGTAGGGAAATTACCAGAAATAATAGAGTGGTATAAAAAAAACAAGAATCTTTTTATATGAAAATATCATTAGTAAGCAAAAAATTTTAAATACTTTTAAGTCGAACTAATAGATTTTTATAACTAATTCTCCTAGAGTTTCTCTTTTTAAAAAAAATATTATTAGGAACCACATCAAAATTATCTCTTTTAAAAATACTTCGATTAATTAGTAATCTATAGCCTTTTAGGTATGCTTTCATTAATATTTCTGTGTTGAAATTATTATTTCGATGATACACATGTTTTTGCACACTATTTATTTGAAAACCTGCGGCAGTTCTTTTTTTTGACGACAAGCCATTAGAAAAAAAACTTCTTAACCTTGACTCCCAAAGTCCTATCGCCTCTAGAGTTATTGGATTGTGATACAAAAAACGAGATATTAGTTTAAGCAAGGTATTTTTGTGAAAAACAGTCCCTTCAATTGTAAAACGATAATTCCATAAAGGTGATTTCTTAAAAGCAGAATTTTTGTGAGACCACTCAAAGAAAGGTGCAAATTTATCTTTATAGAATTTAATTTTTAATTTTTTCGGTAAAGAATTATATCCCTTAAAATGATCTCCTGTAAAAAATCTATAAAAATAACTTTTTTCATTTCTGGAGATAATTTCTAAGGCTCTACTAGAAATAATTGTTTTATTATAAAAATACTGATCATCAGGTACCATTGTTACATATTCTGTTTTTATGTTTCTCAGAACTTTTTCTAATAAAAATTTAAAACTATTCCAATTTTTAAAAATAACTAGCCATCTTAAAATCCAAACAAAATTTAAAGGATTAATTAGAAAATATTTAAATAAATTAATAATAGAAATTTTCTTTCTTTCATAAAAAATTACATTTTTACTTTTCCATTTTTTTTTAATATCAAGATATGATTTATGATGATTTTTATCAAAATGATAAATTACATAAATTGGCAATGAAAGATTTTTAAAATTTTTAAAAATTGATTTTAATACTTCCTCTAGTAAAATTGCTCTCTTATAGGTAAATATTATTAATGATATTCTGATCATAGGTTTTGTATATTTGTTTTACATTATTATAAAAATTAGTGATCAAAATATTGATTCTAAAACTTTTTTTCATAATTTTTGGTATTTTTTTAAAGATAATAACTTTAATTTATTTAGTATTAAGCCTGTCGTTCCTAAAAAAATAATTATAGAGAAAATGGTAAGCATTTTAGAATATCAAGTTATATTGCATTAAATAAAATTAAATAATTATAAAAATATCAATATTTTTTGATTAAATAATCTCCTAGTCTAGCTGTAATGGCCAATAAAGTCATTCCTGTGTTTGCACTTCCAGCTGATGGAAAAACTGCTGTAGAACAAACATAAAGATTTTTGCTATTCCATACTTTTAAATTTTTATTTACAACTGAATTTAATTTGTTTGAGCCAATTCTTATTGATCCTGTGGGATGTAGAGAAACTTTTAATGATCTTAACAAAAACTTATAATTCTGCTTGTTTATTTTTAATTCAGCAATTTTATTTAAGCCAGCATTTTGCCAAGATTTATTAAAAATATTAAGAAAAAATCTCAATGTATCTATTTCTTTTCTTTTTATCTTCCAAATTAATACTGATCTTTTAATTTCAGTATATTTATTTTTGCCCTCATTTATTATAAATAATTTATTATTAAAATTTGGCTTTTGTTCTAAGTTTACAAACAAATCAATTTCATTTACTTTATAAAACCAATTATTTTTTTTTATCAATCTCAATTTAAAATAATTAAAAATTTCAACTATAATTGAGGTATTAAAAATAAAATTTAATTCACTAAAACTAATTTTTTTTTTATAAAAACAAGATTTTAGCATTTGAATCCAGTGTTTTTTTGGTTTTTCTAAAATAAACTGACAAGAAATTTCAGATAAATTTTCATTCTTAATAATTTTTGATTTTAATATCAGTCTTGGAAACTGAATTGCATTATTCCAATATATGGGAGAAAAGTATTCGTGAAATTTTTTCCAATCTTTTATTATAAATTTTCCACATGTAGTTGCAACTTGATCAGAAAAATAATTTCCTAGTGGACTTTTTTGTTTTTTTATAAAATTTCCATTTTCCTTATCGTAAATACAAAGTAATCGTGTAGATTCAATAGCCCCACAACAAATTACTACTAGCTGTGCTTCGACCTCTAAAATATTTCCATTTTCACTACAGGCAAATATATTTTTTACAACATTAAGTTTTTTAAGATTAATATCTTTAGAATTTTTTATTTTAAAAACCTTCGCATTAGTATAAACATTTATATTATTATTATTTTTAATTTTATTAAAAAAATAATTACTAAAATTTTTAATTTTAGCTGGTATGACGGTAGAAAATCTTAAGTCAAAAAATTTACTACCGAAATTAAAGTATTTAATTTTTTTTTTTATGAAATTATTTATTATTTTAGATTTTATATTAAGAATTTTAAATTTAAATTTTTTTTCAACAATTAGATAATATTTATATATTTCTCCATAAGGAATATTCCAAGTTTTTAAATCTCTACTCGAATTTCTTTTAAAATTTTCTTCGGATAAGGGAATCATGGCACCGGCCCATGCCGCTGATGACCCCCCGATTCCAAACATTCTACTTACACTTCCAGCATTATTGTAATGAGTTGTATTTTTAACTTTAAAATATTGGCCTATATTCTTTTCAGATTGCTCGCTACCAGCCTCTAACACAGTTATATTTAAATTTTTATTTGATTTTAATACATTAGCCAAATACAAGCCAACGGTTCCTCCTCCTATAATACAAATATGAGTTGATAATTTATTATATTTTATTTCTGTGTTTAAATTCTTTATCATCTGAATATATTATATAAAAATATGAAGTTTAAAATATTAACAAATATTAAATTGTATAATCTTTAACTTAGGTAATGGGAATTTAAATTTTTTTTCATTTTCTAAAATTTTTTGAACTATTACTTCAACAAAAAAAATAGACAGAAATTTTACATATGGGCAGAAAATTAACTTCTAATTTCATTATCTCAACAGGAGTAAACCAATAGCCAGTCTTCAAAAATACTAGCGGCATTTCAAGACTAATTTTTTAAATTCCATAAATGAAAAATTTTGTTTGTCTTTTTTAGAAATTATAGGTTTCTGTACAGGCCACTTTATTTTTAAATCTTTATCATTCCATATTATTCCTGTTTCGGTTTTTTTATGTCTATATTCTGTGCATTTATAATGCAAAATAACATCGTTTGTTAACGAGCAAAAACCGTGAGCAAAACCCTTTGGAATTAATATAGACTTGTTAATTCTGTCAGACAATATCGTTGCATAAAATTTTCCAAATGTTTTAGACTCTTTCCTACAATCCAGACATACATCAAATATTTTTCCAAAAAGAACTGTAACCAGTTTTGATTGGGGGTTTTTGAGTTGTAAATGTAAACCTCTTAGAGTGTTTTTTTTAGAGTAAGACATGTAATCAAACAAAAATTTTTCTTTAAAATGGATTTGCTTGAACAGTTCTTTAAAATATCCTCTATTATCGTGTGATGTTTTTTTTGCATAAATTAATAAATCTTTAAATCTCGTCTTATAAAATTTCATTTAAAAAATTTTTTTAAAAGTATTGCAGATATACTGAAGGTCTGATTGTTTCATTCCGTGATGGCAGCCCAATAAAATACCATTTCTCATCACGTCATCAGCTACGGCATCACATTTAGGATGTTTTTTATATTTTTTATTTTTCATAACAGGTTGTCTTAGTATATTTCCAGTAAAAATTGTTCTTGTTTGAATATTATTTTTTTCAAAAAAAATTTGTAAATTTTTTCTGTCAAAATATTTATTTGATTTAAGAACCAACGGAAAAGCTAACCACGGCGTTTTTACTCCAGGATTTTGTTTTGGTAATTTAAATAAATCTTTATAGTTGCTAAAAAAATTTTTTAAATAATTAAAATTTTTATTTCTTATAAAAATATTTTTCTTTAATTTTTTTATCTGCTCCAGTGCAAAGGCTGCCGAAATTTCCGAAGGAAGAAAATTATACCCAAATTCTGAAAAAATATATTTTGCATCGTAGTCAATTCCAGAAACTTTAATATTAAATCTTTTATTTACACTTTCGGACTCGTTAAACAATGATGATGACCTACCCCAGCCTCTTAATAATTTTGCTTTTTGATAAAGACTATAGCTATTAAAACAAGCAATACCCCCTGTTCCAGCGCCACTAATAATATGAGAAGCGTAAAAACTATTAGTGGAAATATCTGAAAATTGTCCAACTTTTTTTTTATTAACTAAATATCCAATTGTATCTGCGGAATCTTCAATCACTTTTAAATTATTTTTTTTTGCAATTGTGTGAATTATTTTCCAATCAGCTATATTTCCTAACAAATTTGGTATCATTATAGCTACAGTTTTTTTATTTATACACTTTTCGATTTGAGTTGGGTCAGCAATAAATTTATCCTCTTCTACTCCTATAAAATATGGAATGAGACCTATTTGATAAATTGGAGCTACAGTAGTAGAAAAAGTTAAATTGGGAGTTATTATCTCAGAACCTTTTTTAAAATTAAACGATGATAATGCCAATAAGTTAGCCGATGATCCAGAATTGACCATAAGTCCATATTTTTTTCCAAAAATTTTAGCAACAGTTCCTTCAAGTTCTTTCACTTTAGCGCCATCAGTTAAAGAAAGGCTACTACTTTTCAGAACACTCATTACAGCATTTATCTCTTTATAATCATAAACTGCTCTGCCGTAATAGATTTTTTTCATATAGTTTTAATATATTGAAATAATGAAAAAACAATCAATTTTATGTCTTTAAAAAATTAATTATATTTACAATATCACTATTTTTTGGTTCCCAATATTTAAGTTTTTTAAAACTAAATATTTTATTATTAATAATCTTATCTGAGACCCATCTAATTTTAATCTTTTTCTTCAATTTTTTATTAAATTCTTTAATCAGGTAATGAATATTGATATTTTTTTTATTTTTAAGTAAATAAGTGCCTGACTTAACTTTTCTTTTTAAAATTAATTTAATGGCGCTAATTAAGTCAACGATGTTAAGTAAATTTAGATATAAATTTTTTGAAGTAATAGTAGTTATTTTATTATCTCTATAGTTTTGTCTCATCACATTAATAATCTTTTTTCTTTTATCCAATTTTCCAAAAGTATCTGATATCATTAAATTATAAAAGTTTACTTCGGGATTTTTTTTTTGATAATATTTAATTAAATTACTAAAACTTTTTTTATAAGCAGCATACAAATTTAAGAAGTTATCTTTTTTTCCGTTATGATTTTCCCAAACCGTTGAAAAGTTAATAATTTTTTTTACTTTCATTTGTTTTATATTTTCAAGAATTATATTTCCAAATAAAATATTAGACTCAGCTAATTTTTTTATATCTCCATACGTATGATTTTTAACATAATGTGTTGCACAATGAATAATAACTTCAACTTTTACTTTTTTTAGCTTAAGATTTAATTCATCATAATTTCTAAAATTAATTTCAATAATATTTTTATTTTTACTAATTTTTTTTTTTTTTCTACTAGTAATAAATACCATGCAGTCTTTGGAGAGTTCACTTAATATATTTGATCCAACAAATCCCGTAGAACCTGTAAGTAGTAATTTAAGCATTTAAAAGTTTATTAATTAATTAGGCTACGTAAGTAATTTGAATATTCACAATTTCCATAAAATTTTATTTGCTTTAAAATTTCATTTTTACCAATCCAACGATTTAACCAAGCAATTTCTTCAAGACACGCAACCTTTACCCCCTGTCGATTTTCTACAGCTTGAACAAAATTTGAAGTTTTATAGTAATCACTAATTGATCCTGTATCTAGCCACGCACCACCTCGTCCAAGAAACTCAGCAGCAAGCCTACCTTTTCTTTTATATTGTTTAATTAAATCTATTATTTCCAACTCACCTCTTTTTGAGGGTTTCAATTTTTTTGCATATTTGACAACATTTTTATCAAAAAAATAGATTCCGGTTATAGCGTAATTCGAAACAAATGCTTTTGGTTTTTCTGCTAAATATACAATTTTATTATTTTTCTGATTTACTTTTGCTACTCCAAATAATTGAGGATTTCTTACACTATGCAAAATTATTTTTGCACCAGTTTTTAATTTTACACAATCATAAAGTAATTTTGACAAATATTGTCCATAAAAAAAATTATCTCCTAAAATCATTGCAACATTGGAGTTATTTATAAACTTTTCACCTATTATAAATGCATCTGGCAAACCTTTTGCTTGTTCTTGTTCCTTAAACGTGATTTTTAATCCTAAATTTTTTTCATTGGTAAAAAGTTTTTTAAACTCACTCAGTTGACCCTTGTTTATAATAATTAAGATATCTCTAATTTTTGCAAGCATTAAAACAGATAAAGGATAGTAAATTAATGGTTTATCATAAATTGGTAACAATTGCTTATTCACTGCCTTAGTAAGTGGGCTCATACGCGTACCTCTTCCACCCGCTAAAATGATTCCTTTTTTAATCATTTTTTTCCTAATCTCATAAGAATATCTTTTTTTGAAAATGATTTATAATAATCTTTATTATTTTTATACCAATCAAATGTTAATTTAATACCCTGTTCGAACTTTGTTTTGGGAAACCACTTTAGTTTTTTATTTATTTTGCTGCTATTCAGAGCATATCTTATGTCGTGCCCGGGCCGATCTTTAATGAAGCAAATTTTTACTTTTTTTCCTAAATTATAAATATTTTTTGATAAATTTAAAATTTTTTTACAAACTTTTAAATTAGTTAAGTTTTCGTTAGATCCAATATTATAAAATTCCCCAATTTTACCTTTTTTAAAAACTTTTAATAACGCTTCGCAATGGTCCCGAACAAAAATCCATTCCCTTGAATTTTTTCCATCCCCATAAATGGGCAAAGATATATTATTTAATGTATTATATATTAATTTAGGAATTAATTTTTCAGGATGTTGTCTTGGGCCATAATTATTTGAACAATTTGTAACTATTGCAGAAATTTTATATGTTTTAATATAAGAACTTACCAAATGATCTGCCGCCGCTTTACTAGCGGCATAAGGAGAGCTTGGTTGATAACAAGAATTTTCTTTGGACCTACCAGTTTCAATATTTCCGTATACCTCATCTGTAGAAATATGTATAAATTTTGATTTACATTTTTTTGAAAAATTTTTAAAACATTCTAGTAAGTTAAAAACTCCAACTATATTACTTTGGATAAATTTATCGGGGTTGTCAATTGATCTGTCTACATGAGTCTCTGCTGCTAAATTAAATATACAAGAAGGTTTAAATTTGTAAAATATTCTTAGCATTTTTTTGTCTTTGATATCGCACTTGATAAATTTATAATTTTTTTTATATTTTGAATTGACTAACTTATAAAAACTTGATGAATAAGTTGCTTTATCAATATTGATTACAAAAAAATTTTTTTTTAAAAATAATTCTATTAAATTACTGCCAATAAAACCAAGTCCACCTGTAATAATTATTTTTTTCATTTAGAAATGTAGTTTTCTATATATAAATAATTTTATTATTAACAACTAATCCTGTAATAATTTTTTTTAATTGTAATTTTTAAACTCCCTAGCTATTTTTTGTAAAGTTTGTCGATTTAAAGATTTATTTTTTAAATAATCTAATATTGCTTTGCTCCATAGCTTAATTCGTTGATAATTTTCCTTAAAAGGACGCGGCTTAAAAAAAGCCAAAAACGTGACTATAGCAGCGTACACAAAACCAATATTTTTTCCATATAAGTATTTTGAAAAAATTAATCGGTTCCTAATAGAATTATAATAATTTTCTGGTGAGACTTGACTAGTAAGTCCGACATGGTGCAAGATAATTGCCCTAGGATTAACCATTACCTTAAATTTTTTTTTTTTTATTTCTAATGCAAACTCAGCTTCTTCATATGCCATATAATATTCCTCATTTAAACCTCCAACATCTTTCCATACTTCTGAACGACATAAAATTGCAGCTCCTGGCAGATAATCTACTTGATAAGGCTGTTTACCTTTAGGTTGCAGTCCACCAGCTGTTACTTTGAATTTATTAATATATCCACCGCAAGCCCAAATTTTGTTTGTATTGCTTACAAAGGGCATGCAAGGGCCAACTGCACCAACGGTGCCACCCTCAGAATACAAAGTATCACGTAAACAATCTATCGCTCCTTCAATAACAATAGTATCGTTACTAAGAATAAGAACTGAGCCATGATATTTATCTAAGTATGCATTCACTACTATGTTGTTTCCTTCTGCAAAGCCTGCCTCCCCACCTGTTTTTACAGTTTTTACAAAATTTTTAATTTCTTTAGGCGGTTGATATGACTGGCTTGGGTCATTATCTGAAATAATAATATCTAAGTATTTTAAATTTAAAAGAGAATTAATACATTCATTAGTATAACTTTCAGATCCATAATGTAGGATTACACAAAGTGTTCTAGGATATTTTAGGTCCATTTGTAAAAGTTAATTTTTTTAAATGATAAGACCATAAAGTATTTATACTTTAATAGATTTTACAAACTTTTTAAATTCTCTTGGATAATTATTATATTTATTATAGATCTCATTAATATTTATGTGGTTCCTGAAAAAGAAATTAACTAAATACAATTTATATTTATCAAAATAATATTCTTTATAATAATTAATATTACATTTTTTAAACAAATAACCAAAAAAAGTAATATACCATATTATTCTGCACAGATTTAAAATTTTATTTAAAAAAAAATTTTTTTTTATTCTTTCTTTTACTGAATAGCTTATTAAAGATTGTTCATTCTTAATTCTTTCATCTCTTATATAAGAAACACCCCTGTCATCTGGATAAACTAAATATGGTATTGTTTGAAAAACACTAATACCTGCATTCTTAAAATTAAAAGCAAAATCAGACAGTCCAACAACTTTGCCTTTAGTAACGCGTAAGTAATATTTGCAATAACTATAATTTATTTGCATACACCAGCTATTAAAAATATGCGTACTTGCCAAATGTAAAGAAACCTTAAGATCGTTAAATATTTTTATTGGTTTTTTTTCTAAAAATCCTGGTGGCGCACTAAAAAATCCAAGAACTTTTAATCCGGTAAAAAAAATCTTACTATTTATCCATTTTTTTAAAAGTTGAGATGGATAAACATCATCCGTCATTATTATTGCATTCTTTATTTTTTTTTTAACAATATATTTATAAACTTTTATTACTGTACGCTCACAATCTATTTCGTTAGCTTTCATTGGCCTACCAATATAATTTTCAGCAATATTTTTATTGTAACATTTGTATATAAGTTTTTCTCTGTTCTTAATATTTAGATTAGTTCCATAAAATATTTTATAATTTTTTATTCTTAATTCTCTTAATCTTTTTTTTAAAATAATTAATCTAGTGCTATTTCTCATGCTTAGAATAAATAATTTTACTATACCGCTCATCTTTATTTTAATTTAATTATTTTAGTGTTTTTTATTTCGTAAATTTTTTTAGAAATTTGCAATACAGAATCTTTATGGGAGACTAAAATAATAGTAGTTATTGTTGCTAAATTTAATATAATTTTTAAAATTTCTTTTTCAGATTCTGAATCTAGAGCATTTGTCGCTTCATCTAAAATTAAAATATCGGGCCTTTTGTACAAGGCCCTTGCAATACCCAATCTTTGCTGTTGTCCGCCAGATAATTTTGCTCCTCTTTCTCCAATAAAAGATTGCTCTTTGTCAACTAAACTATCTATAAGCATTGTTAATCCGCAAATATCTATTACTTCTTTAAATAGTTTATAATCATAACTATCTATGCTTTTTCCAAGAATTACATTTTCTATAATACTTCCATTAGTAAGATAAATTTTTTGAGGCACATAACCAATTTTAGGTTGAAATGATTTGTAAATATTATCTAAAGGTTCGTCATCAATTAAAATTCTTCCAGATGTAGGCTTTAATAAATAACTAAGTAAATTTAAAAGGGTACTTTTTCCCGATCCACTATGCCCCGAGATGCCAATTATTTCGTTCTTAGTTATCTCCAAATTAATATTATTTAAAGTATAATGATCGCTTCGATCATATTTAAAGCTCAGATTTTCTATTTTAATATTTCTTTTTAATCCTAAATATTCTTTTTGTAGCGATTCAGTATTTTCTAATAAATTTTTATCTTTAAGTATTTTTTCAATAACGTCTGTTGTTGAATAGAAATATTTTATTTGGTTTAAATATCCAATAATTCTACTTAATGCTGGCAATATTCTAAACATTGCGATCCCATAAATAACAAGAATAGCAAGAATGCTTTCTTTGCTAATGCTAAGATAAAAATAAAGAAAAAATACAAGCGTTAAAACTAAAAACAGTAAAAAAAGCTCTAAAATTGGCTTGGGAAGTTCGTTGAAAAAGGAAAGTAAGAAGTGACTTCTAGAGGAAGACTCAGTTTTTTTTTTAAAATTATTGATAAAAAAATTTTCTAAATTATCTAATTTAATATTTTGTATAATATAAAAACTTTTATAAAGAATATCGATTTTATCACCATCGTTTTTTACTTTAATTTCACCAAGATTTTTAAATTTATATTTATATAAATTATAAGTTATAGTGAAAAATAATATTGCAATTATAAATAAAGATAACGAAACATAAAAATACATTATAAATAGGAAAATCAAAACACCTATAACTATAAAAATCTCAGTAATTAATCCTATAAAACAATCAATGACTCTATAAGAGAATTTTTCAACTTCTTCAATAATATTTGCCAAAAATTTTGAATTACTATTATTTATATAAAATTGAAATTCTTTAAAAATATAATAAGAATATATTTTGTTTGATAAATTATTATTTATATCTCTAACTAAGGTATATTTTTTATAGGAAACTATAATAGTTAATAAAAATCTTATAACAAAAAAAAAAATAAATAGGCACAGTAAATTTATTATATTTAAATCAAAAGTAAAAAAATCTTTTAAGAATGGTATTTGAAAATTATATTTATTATTACTAAAATAATTAGATATTGGATGTAAAAAGAAAAAAGTTAACGCTTCGGCAGCGCTTAATAATACTAACAAAAATATAATTAATGTTAATTTATTTTTTTCATTAGGATCTAATAACTTTAAAATTTTTGACATATAAAATAAAAACTACTTTTATAAATTAATTTTACTAATTTGAATGTTAATATAAATATAAAGCTCAAATCTTACCCAAAATAGATAAAAAAAAAAATTTATTTTAAATAAATCTTATGTGCAGATATTCAGCATAAAGATTTTAAATAAATAGAGCTTTTTTATCTCTTTTGGACACTATAGGATTTCTGCAAGATAACTTAATTTTAAACTTTGGATCTAGGTAATTATAAGTGAACTGATATTGGTCTCCACCATAGTATTTTGTTTGTTTATAATGATAAACTGCAGATTTAGTTAAGACCAAGAAACTATTACCATATTTAGGAGGAATTAATATTTGAAAATAATTTTTTGGAGAAAGAATAAATTTTTCTGAATCTCCAAAATTTTTTGAATTAGCATTACAATTTATTATAAATGCCTCGCATTTTCCGTAAATACACGAAACTAATTTCCATGTACGGTTATCTCCGTGAATTCCTTTGAATACATTTTTTTTATTTATTGAAAAATCATCTTCAACAAAGTCTAGATTAAATAATTTTTTATAATGTTTTTTATTAAATGTTTCTAAATAGGTGCCTCTAAAATCTTGAAAATTTGTTCTTGGAAAAACTAATGTAAGTTTTAATTTCGGAGATTTCTTTGTTATCATCAAAAATATGCGATTTTATAAATAAATTGTTTTAAAATTTTATTTAGTTAATATCAACTATGAAATAATAAATATAGTAATTTAATTTTTAAGATAAAAAAATAATTTGACTCAAAAACTTTTAAATAAATTAATATATAGAATAATAGAAGTTTCTTCAAACGCAGGTGAAGGTCACATACCTAGCGCATTGTCAATTTTGGATATTGTATGGGTAATTTATAATAATTTTATAAATATTAATTTGATTAAAAGTAATTCAAAAAAGAGAGATATTTTTATTTTAAGTAAAGGTCACGGTTGTTTGGCTCAATACGTTGTTCTAGAAGAAAAAAAAATATTTTCTAATAAATTACTAGATTCATTCTGTAAATATAGCAGTATATTCGGGGGTCATCCCGATGCAAATAAAATTAAAGGTATTGAATGCTCTACTGGCTCTTTAGGGCATGGCTTTCCTTTTGCGGCAGGTATTGCCTATGGAAATAGGTTATTAAAAATAAACTCTAAAATTATCTCAATTATTGGTGATGGAGAATGTAATGAAGGAAGCATTTATGAAACATGTTTAATTGCTAGTCATCATAAACTTAATAATCTTATATGTATAATTGATAAAAATAAGTCGACTGATAGAGCTTTGAAAATAGATAGTCTTGTCAAAAAATTTAATTCTTTTGGATGGAAAAGTTTTGAAATTAATGGTCACTCGCACAATGATATTATTAAAGCATTAAAAATAAAATCAGAGAAGCCAATTGCAATAGTTGCAAATACTATTAAAGGAAAAGGAATTGGATTTATGGAAAATAATCCTGAATGGCACCATAAACATATTGATAAAGAATTATTAAAAAGAATTAAACTATAAATATTCAGGAAATGAGAAATCAATTTATAAAAACTATTAAGAAAGTATTTAGTGAAAATAAAAAAATATTTCTTATTCTTGGTGATATAGGTATTTATGGATTTCAAGATTTATTAAAAAAAAAACCTGTAAGAGCATTAAATATAGGAATTTTAGAACAAGCAATGGTGAGTTTTGCCGCTGGACTTTCGAAAATAGGTTTTATACCTATCGTTCACACGATTGCAACTTTTATGGTAGATCGTGCTTTTGAACAGTTAAAATTAGATTTTGGTTATCAAAAACTTAATGGGAATTTTATTAGTGTAGGAGCTTCTTATGATTATGCTGCTCTAGGATGCTCTCATCATTGTCCAGAAGATATTAATTTAATGAAGAATATACCTAATATGCAAATTGTGGTGCCAGGCAATTCTAATGAATTTCATCAATTATTTATTCAATCTTATAAAAAAAAATTACCAAAGTACTTTAGATTAAGTTCCGAAGAAAATAAAATAAATTTAAATGTAAAATTTGGAAAAGCAAATATTTTAAATCAAGGAAAAAAAATAACAGTGATAGCAATTGGTCCTGTTTTAAATTTTATTTATGATGAATGTATAAATATGAATTTAAATTTGATATATTATACAACCATAAGGCCATTTGATTGCAATATTCTAAATAAAATTAAAAATAAAACTAAAAAAATAATTGTTATTGAGCCATTTTATCAAGGTTCAATTATGGATAATATTATTAATTTTTTTAACAATCAAGAATTGCAGATAGAAACTATTTCAATCCCTTATAATTTTCTTACTAATTATGGGTTAAAAAAACAACATGATGAAAAATTAGGATTCAATAAAAAAAATTTTATTCGTAAAGTTATAAAATTACTTAATAATTAAAATGTTTAATATTATCTATGATGACACTAAGCATTTAATGCACGAAAGATATTGCGCGTATTTTAAAAATAAAAAAATTTTAATACTTGGTTATTCTGGGATTGTAGGACAATATTTTGTCAGTTTTTTTTTAAATCTAATAAATACAAATCGTTCCCCAAAATCTATAACATTGGTAAGTAAAAATAAAATACCAAACCACCTAAGCTTTCTAAAAAAACTAAAAAAATTTAAAATTCTACAAATAGATATAACAAATAATAACCTTAAAAAGTTTAAAAATTACGACTGCATAATATTTAGCGCCGGATATGCTCAACCAGCAAAATTTTTGCAAAGACCTATAGAAACTATAAAATTAAATACGACAATTCTTAATGATTTTATTCTTAAACTAAATCCTAAAGGAAAAATTCTATATATGAGCAGTAGCGAAATATATAATAAAAACGTGAATAAAAATCTCTCAGAGAATGATATAGGTTTAACTAATACTGATGATCCACGAGCAAGTTATATCGAAGCAAAGAGATGCGGAGAATCTATAATAAATATTTATAAAAAACATTACAGTGTTGATGCCAAATCTGTAAGACTTTGCTTGGCTTATGGGCCGGGTTCAAAAAATAATGATGAACGTGTTATGTATCAATTCATTGACAGGTCAATAAAAACTAAAATTTTAAAAATTCAAGATTCGGGATTGGCGAAAAGAAAATATATTTACATACTTGACGCTGTAAAAATGATGCTGAATATTCTAGTATTCGGCAAATATACTACCTACAATATTGCTGGAAAAGAAACTATTACAATTAGGTCCCTTGCCAGAAGAATTGCCAACACACTCAAAGTTGATTTTACGGTCAGCAAAAATAATAATATACTTGCTGGGCGGGAGGGGTCTCCGCAAGATATATCGTTATCTGTTAAACGATATGAAAATGAATTTGGAAAAATAAGTTATACTAAAATTGAAAGTGGTTTAATAAAAACAATACTTTGGCACAAATTGTTAATGAACTCAAAATCAAAATAAGTTACAAATAATTTTATAGTTTCATAGAAACCAATTTACTTTATATGTTATATAATTTTAGTTAATTTATGAAGAGATTATTTTTTTTGTTCTTAAGAAGTTATATTTTAAGGTTTTTTTTTAAATTTAACTATACACTTCGAAAAACAGTTAAAGAAAAAAAAATTCTTTCACAAATAAAAAACTTAAAAATATATAAGACTAATCACCAGCTAATCAGGTTAGGAGAATCAGGCGATGGAGGATATCTTGTGCCTGATGATCTTTCTGGGATTGCAGCTTGTTTTACAGGAGGGGTTGGTCCCATGATAAAATTTGAACATGATTTAGCAATTAGAGGAATTAAATGTTTTATGGCCGATTATTCTGTTAATAATTTACCACCACCAATTCATTCAAAATTTTTTTTTACTAAAAAATTTTTAGGCACGCAAAACAAAAATATATATATTAACTGCAATCAGTGGCTATCTGAGAATACGAAAAATAATGAAGATTATATATTTAAAATTGATATAGAGGGTGACGAATATAAAATTCTTCTAGATATTACAGAAGAAAATTTATTAAGAATGAGAATGATTATTTTTGAAATTCATGATTTTAGCAATATTTTATTTCCTTTAGGATTCGAAATAATTAAATCATTGTTTGATAAACTCCAAAAACATCATTCAATTGTTCATATTTGCCCAAATAATGTAAGTCCTCCAGTACGATTTTCTAAAAAATTAACTTTATATGATCAGTTGGAAATAACTCTTCTTAGAAATGATAGAATTTCCTACAGAGAATATGCAAAAAATTTTCCTCACCCATTAGATTCAAAAAACAATAATTTTTTTAAAAGCAAATTACCAGAATGTTTTTATTTAGAATAATATTTTTGATTGTTTATAATAAAGAATGTAAAATTTTAATTTTAAAAAAAAATTTATTAACTACTTTTTAGAAATAATATGAAAAAAAAAATTGCTTTAATTACTGGAATTACAGGACAAGACGGCTCATATTTGGCTGAATTTTTATTGTCCAAAAATTATACTGTTGTAGGTTTAAATCGAAGAACTTCAACATTTAATACATCGAGAATTGATCATATATTAAAAGATAATCCCCACATAAAGAATTCTGCTTTATATCTAAGATATGGCGACATGACAGATGGTTTAAGTATTGAAAGAATTATAAATGAAGTTAAGCCCGATGAAATTTACAATTTAGCAGCACAAAGTCATGTGGGAGTTTCTTTTGAAGAACCGGAATATACAGCAAATACAATTGCACTAGGTACTTTAAGAATTTTAGAGATAATAAAAATATTAAAGAAAAATATTAAATTCTACAATGCATCATCATCAGAGATTTTTGGCAACTCATCAAAAGCTGCGCAAAATGAAAAAACTCCGTTTCATCCAAAAAGTCCTTACGGAACAGCAAAATTATATGCGCATTGGATTACTAAAAATTATAGAGAAAATTATAATATTTTTGCATGTAACGGTATACTTTTTAATCACGAATCACCTAGACGCGGAGAAACATTTGTAACTAAAAAGATTATAAAAGCATTAGTAAAATATAAATTTGGTTTACAAAGTAAACTATTTTTAGGCAACATATATTCTAAACGTGATTGGGGTCACGCAAAAGATTATGTTAAAATGCAGTGGCTTATGCTTCAGAAAAAAAAAGCTAATGATTATGTTATTGCGTCAGGAAAACAATATTCAATTAAAGAGTTTATTAAAAAAGTTTGTGATTATTTAAAATTAAAAATTATATGGAAAGGTAGTGGAATTAATGAAAAAGGATTTATTAATGGAAAGATATTTATTGAAATAAAGCCCAATTTAATTAGACCTGGAGAGGTTGATCAACTCAAGGGTAATTCTTTTAAAGCGTTTAAAATGCTTGGGTGGAAGAATGAAACTCCAATAGATGTTTTGGTTTCTGAAATGTGCGATTACGAGATTAACAATATTTATAAAAATTAAAATTAAGGTGGCAACATCTTTTTTTTATCTTCCCTAAAAAGAATCTAGAATTTTTTTTAAAAAACTAATTTCTAAATTTAAATTAGGAGTATTAATTAATAGAGGTTGATCAGAAAATTTTTTTAGAAATATATCATCTTTTAATAAATAATTTATCTCAGAATAATTTTCTTTAGTATAGTTATATAAATTAATAAATGATTTTTCATTAAAATCACAATTTATGTAATTGTCTGCCCAAGCTAAAGGTAGACATTTTCCTAAAAAAGCATCAGGCACTTTTTCAGTATAATAACCAGGGTAAAGCGCATTTTCAGGACATAAATTAAAAGAATAATTTTTTAATATTTCTTTTTTTGTAAACTTGCTTGCATTATGATTAGTTATATTTTTGTCAAAATAAGGACCATAACCATCAATAATGAAGTTCTTAGATAGTTCTTCATATATGCTCTTTCTAGGTTCATTCAAATGGCTTGTTATTAAACAAATTTTTCTTTCTTTTTTAAGAAAAGAATTTCCTTGCGGGGAAATTAAGTCGTTAATATTATAATATTCACCAAATCTTTTTACATCCGTGATTAATTCTCTGTGAATACCTTCATGAGACCAATCTATAGAATCTTTCCATGAGGCAAATCGAAAATGATTTTTTTTGGAAATTCCTAAATGAGGAGTTATGGCAAAATCATACTTAGTAGTAGATGGAAAACCATAATACTCTTGAGAATAAAATAATCTTAAAGGTTTAATTTTTCTATTTATCAAATATACATCTAAATTTGGAAAAATTTTTTCAATATTATTTACTTTTTGTCTGAGAGTATTTAAAATTTTTCTTTTAATTGAATATTGGTCGTATGGACCAAAAATTAAAAAATCACATTCATTAACTGAAGTTATTTTTATTTTTTTTTTTGATAAAATTTTAATTAATTTAAAAATTAAATTATTTTCTAAATTTGAAGTCCACAAAAAAGAAATTTTTAATAAATTCATTTTTTGTTTTTTATATTTAAATAATATTGAAAGTAATGTTATACATGCTAGTAAATTAAAAATAAACTAGATTTTCCTTATAATAATTAAATAATCATCTCCACTTATTTGAGTTTTTGTAAATCCAGCAACAATTTCAATGTTGTAGTTTTTCAGCTTGTTTTAATTCTATCTTCTTCAAACAATATTTTTTTATCAATGTCACCTCCGTAAATTTGAGCATTGTAAAAATAATCTTTCCAAACTCGAAGAGATGCTCCAGGAATTCTATTTTCTGTCATATTTATAACATTAAGAGCAAAATATTAACATATCGCGATAATAACCACCTTACTATTGAGGGTTCTTTGCTTCTGATAAGTGATTTTAATAATTTTGTTAGAAATAATTATAAAATTTTTTAACATTGTTATTTGTATCTAAAAAGTTTTTCAGTGCATAAATCAAGCCAATTGAGCTATTAGTAACGGTAAGCTTAACGTGTTACCACGCTTCCACACCCGTCCTATCAACGTCGTAGTCTACGACGGCTCT
>Ga0169931_10000651_pt1 | contig 57683 bp, 53 predicted proteins | sample Kivu_15m_20L_FD_129675 | JGI IMG/M metagenome (GOLD analysis project Ga0169931, IMG submission 129675) | Freshwater microbial communities from Lake Kivu, Western Province, Rwanda to study Microbial Dark Matter (Phase II) - Kivu_15m_20L... | ecosystem: Environmental > Aquatic > Freshwater > Lake...
ACCTGAGCTTCCCGATCCGCCCCGTCGAATGCATGAGCGGCTGCCGCAGGCACTGCACGGTGGCGCTGCAGGCCCCCGGCAAGTTCACCTATATGTTCGGCGACCTGCCGGCCGACGACGCGACCGCCGAGCAGGTACTCGCCTGCGCTGCGCTGCACCGGGCCAGCGCTGATGGTTCTCTGGCCCGCGCCGCCCGGCCCGAGCGCTTGCGCGAGGGCATTCTCGCTCGCCTGCCTGCTTGCGCCGAACCCGATCACGTGGCTTCACGCAAATGACAAAGGCCTGCGACGAAGATCCAACGCTACACGCAACGTGTGCCGGGGACTGACACGCAACGGCGTGCCGCCCTGCGCCGCACGTAACCGATCCACAGCGGTACCGGCCGGCCCTGGCAGCGGAGACAGTTGTCGGCACGTCGTGCCGTCCAAGAGCGGTTCGCGGGCAGGCTCGAAGCCGACCGGTCCAGGTCTTGAGGTCGCAGCCATGAGTTCCTCCTGATCCGACCCGCTTGCTATCGCGGGCGATGCATACAGGGCAGACAACACCGTTGGAACAGGATCAACTTCCGTTCCATGGCTGCTCACCTGTGGAGCTTCCGCCATGATGAACTGAGGCTTGGCGCTGTCCTTCTGGGCGGCGTCCGCCTCCCGGCCGCGGTCAGTCGCCGGCGAACGAGGCGAGCTCGCGCTGCCAGCGCCGGTACGCTTCGACCACGTCGTTGGCCACGAACGCCGCGCCCACCATCCTGCCGGCGCCGTGCTCGCCCGCCCAGCGCGCCGCCTTCAGCGCGGTGCCGCCGCCGGCGCCCGCAACCCGCGCCGCACGCTGCACCGGCGCGAGCACCGCACGCTGCGCCTCGAGCATCGCCTTCAGGCGTTTCGCGCTCTGCGCCGCGCGGCGCACCCTGCCACGCCACTTCACAACACCGTGCCGCGGATTCCGCTGCAGCCTGTCGAGCTTCGCCAGCACGCCGCCGAGCTGGCTCTCGATGCGCTCCAGCGTCGCCGCCTCGGGACCGAGCCGTTCGGCGAGCTGATGGATGCGCTCGATCTTCGCGAGCATCGCTGCCTCCGCGTGCTCGGCGATCTGACCCGCCATGAGTTCGTTGAGCTCGCCGATCAGCTTCTCGAACTCGGCCTGCTGCGGCGTGAGGCGCGGCGCACCCGGCTGGGTCACCCCGTAGATCGCGTCGATGCGGGCGATCGCGGTCTCGGTGCCCAGGTCGATCGCCCAGCCGACCGGCTTGACCGGCGGCAGCTCGCCAGCACCTTGCGCACGACGATCGCGGCGAAACCGATGCCGGAGATCACCATGCCCGCGGTGCCGAGCCTCCGCGCCCGCCGGCGCTCCTGCGCCCGATACCCGGCATATCGGGCCATCAGGGCTTCGAACACGTCGTCGTTCGACTGCGCGAGCTCGCGACAGAAATCGAGCAGCGTCGCGCCGCTGGTCTGCTTGGCGCGGACCCAGCGCAGCAGCAGCTCGCCGCGGATCTGGGCGGCGCGCTGCTCCACGCCGTGTGCTGCGGCCTCGATGTGCGCCTCGACGCCGCGGTCGGCCTCCTCGAGCGATGCACGCAGGAACGCCGCACGACGGATCTGGCCGATCACGCGGCCCTCGTCGACAAGCGACACGACGAAGTCCTCGCTGGGCGCGCACGCCAGCGGCGCGGCGCCGTCGGCGCCCGTTCCCACCGAGCCGGGCGTGTCGCCGCCACGGCACCACGCCACGTCCGGATCGGCCGCGTCGTTGCGGCCGAACGGCCCAGGGGTGCGGGCCGCGACCGTCCCGCCGCCGGTACGCACCGGCCCGGGCACCCTGGATTGACCCATCGGACCGCCGCTCCCCTCCGGTCAGCGCAGGCCGCGGTTCACGAAGGCCACCCGCCGGTTCTCGGGCGCGGCGATCTCGGCCTCGTTCAGCGGCTCGAGATCGCCCATGCCGCACGCCTCCAGGCGCGCCGCGTCCACGCGGCCTTCGCGGACCAGGTGGTTGCGGACCGCCTCGGCGCGCGCCTGCGACAGCCGCAGGTTGTGGTCGGGCCGCCCGCGGCGGTCGGCGTGGCCCTCGACCAGGAAGCGCATCCCGCCGAGCGTGGTGCCGTTGTTCGCGCGCGCGATCGTGTCCAGGCTGCGCCGCGTGGCCGCGGTGAGCTCGGCCGAATCGGTGTCGAACACGATCGCCGCGCCACCGGGGCGTGCGACCGCAGGACGCGGCGGCGGCGTGCCGCCCTTGAGCACGATCGTGCGCGAGCGCTCGGGCAGGCACGCGGGCACGTTCCCGCGGGTGAGCGTACCGAGCACCTCCTCGATGCGCGCGACCGTGACCTCGGCGTCCGAGAGCATCACGTCCCGGGACTGCGCCGCGGCGGGCGGCACGGGGTTGACCTGGCCGGAGTCCCTGGCCTCGGCTGCGCCACAGGCGGCGGCGATCATCAGCACGATCGCCGCGCGGGCGCCGGTCGCGGACCGCCGCAGCACGGTACCTTCGGACATCGTCGCCCTTCCCGTCACTGCGCGCGCGTCACGAAGGTCACGCGCCGGTTCTCGGGCGCCGTGACCTCGCGCGTGTTGAGCGGTTCGCGGTCGCACTTGCCGACCGCGGCCAGGCGCTCCGGCCCGATGCGCCCGACGCTGACCAGGTACTCGCGCACCGCCTCGGCGCGGGCCTGCGACAGCCGCAGGTTGTCGTCGGGCGAGCCGCGCAGGTCGGCGTGGCCCTCGATCGCGAAGCTCAGGTTGGCGAGCTGGTCGTTCACGAGCGCACGCGCGACCACGTCGAGCTGACGGCGGGCGTCGGCGGTGAGCTCGGCCGAGTTGGTCTCGAACGTGACCAGCAGCGACGCGCTCGCGGGCTTCGCCGGCGCGGCGGGCCGCGGCGGGGGTGCGCCCACCGGGCGGATCGTGCGCGACTGCGTGCCCTCGGGCAGCGGCGGTCGCAGCGCGTTGACGAGCGCCTCCTCGCTGAACTGCGCACCGCGCAGCAGCACGTCCGAGGACTGCGCGTACGCGAGGGCCGTGCCCGCGGCGAGCGCCGCCGAGAGCAGGGCTCGCGCAGCGCGCGAGCGGGATGCGATGCGGATCATCGTGGGTCTCCTTCGTTCGCGGCCGCCGGTGGCGCGGCCGCGTACAGTCGGGTGGTCATGTCCTGGTCGCCGCACCAGACGGCGATCGCCGAGTAGTTGTCCGAGCCCGGGCGCAGACGGTCGCGAAAGCCCCGTTCCAGCCCGAGCAGCCACTGGTCGGGCTCGACCGCGTGCTCGAGCGAGCGTGCGAGCGTCGCGTCCTCGACCCAATCCCAGAACCCGTCGCTGCACAGCAGGAACGCGTCGCCGCGCCGCAGCGTGGCCGCGCCCTCGTCGGTCGTGGGAAAGAAGCTGTCCTCGCCGCCGAGCGAGGCGGTGAGCACGGCGCGGTGCGGCGCGCCCGCGGCCGCGGAGTCCGACAGCATGCCCGCGTCGATCAGGTTCTGCAGCAGGCTGTGGTCGCGCGTGCGCTGCGCGAGCCTGCCCTGACGGAACAGGTACAGGCGGCTGTCGCCGACGTGCGCCCAGCTCGCGCGGCGGCCGGGCGCATCGAGCAGCAGCACCACCAGCGTCGAGCGCATGTCGGCGACCGACGCGTCGACGCGCTGGCGGGCGATCACCGCGTCGTTGGCCGCCGCGGCGAGCGCGCCGGCCCGGTGGGCCGAGACCTCGGGCGCACGGGTGAAGTCGTCGAGCACCGCCTGGATCGCCACCCGCGAGGCGACGTCGCCGCCGCCGTGCCCGCCGGCGCCGTCGGCGAGCATGTAGCAGCCCAGCCCGCGCACGCTGCAGTAGCCGCACGCGTCCTCGTTGCGCTCGCGTCCGCCCACGCGCGACAGCACCGACACCCGCACCTCGAACGCAGCCTCGACGTCGTTCATGCCGGCCTCCCGCTGCGGTCGCGCACCGGCGCTCTCACGGCAGCCTCCGCCGCTGCAGCTGCTCGATCTGAGCCTCGTACCCCTGGCGGAACGCCCGTCCGAACAGCGCCTCGAAGTCGTCCTCGGCCTCGCGCGAGAGCTCGCCGTAGAGCTCGCCGAACAGCTCCCAGAGGCGCGCGCGGCGGTTCATCGGCAGCATCGCGTCCAGCAGCGAGCGGTCCTTGAGGCGCGCCTCGAGCGCGGCCGGATCGAAGCGTGCGATCAGGCCCTGCATCGCCGCGCGCATGCCCGCGACCGTGCCCGCGTGGTGCGCGAGCAGGTCGTCGTAGGCGTCGGCGACCGCGGTGCGCGCGTCGACGAAACCGCGTGCCGGCTGCGCGGCGAGCAGCTGCGGCAGCGCGGTGGACGCGTCCGGGGAGAACTTGAGCGGATTGTTGTCGCTCACCTCGATCACCGTGCCCTCGACCCGCATCGTGCGCTTGGCCGCGGCGCGCGCGGCGAGCAGCTCGATCGTGCCCTGGGTCATCAGCCGCAGCAGTTCGCCCAGCCGCTTCATCGTCGCGGCATCGAGCGCGTGAGCGTTGCGCGGCCAGTCGGCGAGCCCCGCGCCCTGCAGGAAGGCCGCGACCAGCGCCGCGTCGTCGGCACGGGGCGCGCCGGCGGGCGTGGGCGCCGACGGAGCGGCCGCATCGGCGGCTCGCGCCGCCTCGGCCGAATGACGGTTCGCGGCCTCGATCAGTTCGGTAGGCCGCGTGCGCGGCAGCGGCTCGAAACCGCCCGCGTGCTGGCCGGCCGCGTGGTCGACGATCGCGGCGAGGCGCGGGTCGGGGGGCGAGGTCGGCGGGCGCTGCGGCGCATTCGCGTTCGCAGGCGGCCTCTGCGGCAGGCCCGCGCCCGGCGCGTGCGGGGCGATCGGAGGCAGGCCCGTGCCCCGACCGGCCGGGACCGCCGGCGACGCGCCCGGGCTCGGCGCGACCGGCGTCATCGGCGGCAGGCCGCCGCCGGCGACGGCCTCGGGCGCGGGCGGCAGCCGACCCGCGCGACCCACGATCACCGTGCGGCTGATCTCCTCGGGCGCGTCCCACGAGCGGTAGACCGCACTCGGGGCGGGTGCGTCCAGGCGCGGCAGCGGCATCGGCGAGTGGATCTCGGGCACGTGGTCGGACATCGCCGCGTCCGACGCGATCTGCGGTCCCTGGGGCGGCGGCGACGCGCCCGGCGAACCCGGAGCGCCGAGGCCGAACAGGACGTCGATGCTCTCGGCGGGGGCGACGACCGGCGATGCCGGGAGGCCCGACGAACCGAGCGGGCCGGACGGTGCGGGCGCCGCTGTCCCGGGCGCCGCGCCGAACAGGTCGAAGCCGTCGGGGCTGCGGGGTGCGGGCGTCGGCGGGGCCGCCGCCGCCGGCGGCCAGGGCGGCCAGGCGTCGTCGGCGGCCGGGATCGGACGCCCGCCCGGGGGGCCGGCCTGCGGGCGAGCGGCGCGCCGTCCTCGCTCGCCTACCGCGCGTCCGACATGCGCGTGACCGTGAAGTCGGAGCGGCTGCGCGACGCGTTCGACGCCGGCCTGCGCAGCTTCGTCACCGAGGCGAAGCTGCTCGCGCACTTCGACCACGCGTCGCTGCTGAAGGCGTTCCGGCTGTGGGAGGCCAACGGCACCGCGTACATGGCGATGCGCTTCTACGAGGGCGTCACGCTCAAGGAGGCGCTGCGCCAATTCGACGGCCCGCCCACCGAAGCGTGGCTCGTACGGCTGCTCGCACCGCTGCTCGACGCGGTGGACGCGATGCACGCCGAGCGCGTGTACCACCGCGACATCGCGCCGGACAACATCCTGATCCAGCCGGACGGCCGGCCGGTGCTGCTCGACTTCGGCGCGGCGCGGCGCGTGATCGGCGACCTCGCGCCCGCGCTCACCGTGATCTACAAGCCCGGCTTCGCGCCGATCGAGCAGTCCGCACCCAGCCCCGACCTGGCCCAGGGCCCGTGGACCGACGTGTACGCGCTCGCGGCGGTGGTCCACTACGCGATCGGCGGACGCACGCCGCCGCCGTCGGCGAGCCGGCTGGTCAGCGATTCGATGGTGCCCGCGCGCGAACTCGGGCGCGGGCGCTTCTCCGAGCGCGTGCTCGCGGCGATCGACGCGGGGCTCGCGGTCCGCCCGAACGGCCGCCCGCAGTCGATCGCCGCGTTCCGCGCGGCGCTCGGGCTGAAGGCGGGCACGCCGCCGCCCGAGGACCCCACCCCGCCGCAGCCCCCCGACGTCTGGCCGCCGCCGCAACGATCGCCGCACCCCGAAGACCCACCGCCCGACACCGAGGGCCGCGACCCGCTGGCGGAGATCGACAAGGCGCTGCGCCGCGGGGCCGCCGTGGCGGGGGGAGGCGAGGACGGTGCGGCCGGGGGCGGCGGCCGCCGCGACACCCCCCCGATCGGTGACCCTGAACGCCGCATCGGCGGCGACGAGCCCGCCCCCCGCCGCCGCTGGCTCGCCGGGGCCGTGCTCGGCTCGGCCATGGTGGCGCTCGCAGGCGGCGGCCTCGCGCTGTATGCGCAGCGTCGCGGCGACCCTGTGCCGCAGCGCTCGAAGGACCCGCCACGCCTGGAGGAGCCTCCGCCACCGCCGCCACCGCCGCCACCGCCGCCGCCGCCGTACTCGCCGGTCGCCTGGCTCGACCAGGTGGCCCAGGGCGCGTCCCCCGACCGCGTGGTGCGCGCGTCGGTGCCGCAGTCCCGGGTGGTGATCGGCCGCGAGATCCGCTTCGGCATCCGCTCCGAGCGCGACGGTCACCTGGTCGTGCTGCTGCTCGGCACCGATCCGACGCACTTCTACCAGATCTTCCCCAACGCCTTCGACGCCAACACGCGGATCCGCGCGGGCGAGGAGATCGTGCTCGGGCGCACGCCGCGCGGCGGCCGCGCATGGCGGCTCGCCGCCGGCGGCCCGAACCCGGGCACCAACCTGCTGGTCGCGCTCGTGAGCGATCAGCCGCGCGACTTCACCGACGTCGGACTCGTACGCAGCGACGGGTTCTACAGGTTCGACCAGGCGGTGATGAAGCGCCGCTGGGACGAGGCCGCCGACCGCGCGGCGATCGTCGCGGGGCGTCCGGTGTGCGCACCCGGCGCGCCCTGCGACGCCGCCTACGGCGCGGTGCGATTCGAGATCGACGAGGTCGCGCGCTGACCGCCCCCGGACGGCGCGACGCCGCGTTTGCGCGGCGCCTCGCGGCTGCCGGATACTGCAACCGGGTCGCGCACCTCGCGCGGCCGCCGCGAGGAGACCCGCCGATGACCGTGCGCCGCCTGTCCGCCGCCGCCCTGCTGTCGTTCGCCGCGCTCGGCGCCGCGCACGCGCAGCAGGAGATCAAGCTCACCGTCTGCGCCGGCCACGCGCCGGTGTTCCTGTGGGTCAAGCACCTGAAGGAGACGCTGATCCCCGCGGTCGACCGCGAGCTCGCCGCGGCCGGCCGCTACCGGATCACCTGGAACGAGGCCTACGGCGGCACGCTCGCCAAGCTCGGCTCGGAGCTCGAGTCGATCGAGCAGGGCATCTGCGACATGGGCATCGTCGGCACCGTGTTCCACCCGGCGAAGATGCCGCTGCACAACGTGAGCTACGCCGCGCCGTTCGGGCCCACCGATCCGCGCCTCGTCTCGAAGGTGATCAACGACCTGCACGAGACCGTGCCCGCGATGCGCAAGGCGTGGGAGAAGTACCGGCAGGTCTACCTGACCGGCTTCGGGCTGGACGACTACGGCATCGCGTCGGCGCAGCCGGTCGCCCGCCTCGAGGACCTGGTCGGGAAGAAGTACGCGGGCCCCCCCGCGCTGCACGGCTGGGTCAAGGGCTCGGGCGCGGTCGCGGTGTCGGCGGGCCTGCCGCAGTACTACAACGACATCAAGTCCGGCGTGTACAACGGCGCGATCACCTTCGCGTCGGGCGCGGTGCCGGCCAAGCTCTTCGAGGTGGCGCCGCACTACGTGCAGACCGGCTTCGGCGCGATGTACGCCGGCGGCATCTCGGTGCACAAGCCGCGCTGGGACCGGCTGCCGCCCGACGTGCGCGCCGCGCTGAAGGCGGGCGGCGAGGCCTACGCGTCGGCGTACTCGAAGGAGCAGTTCGTCCGCGCGGTGGCCGCGCTCGACACGATCCGCGCGAACCGGGGTACCGTGAGCGCGATGCCCGACGCCGAGCGCGCACGGCTCGCCAAGGCGATCGAGAACCCGACCCGGGCCTGGATCGAGTCGGCCACGAAGGCGGGCTTCCCGGCACGCGAGGTGCTCAAGGCCTACATGGACGGCGTGCGCCGCGAGGGCGGACGCTTCGCACGCGACTGGGACCGCGAGTGAGCGCGCTGGTCCGGGGCATGAACGTCGCCGGCACCGCGATGGTGCTGGTGATCATGGCGGTGATCCTGGTCGACGTCACCGGGCGCGCGCTGTTCGCGCGGCCGCTGCCCGGAACGCCCGAGATCGTCGCGATGTCGATCGCGGTGATCGTGTTCCTGCAGTTCCCCTCGACGCTGCGCGCCCACCGCGTGATCGCGGCCGACGGGCTGCTCGGGCTGCTCGGTGCGCGCCGCCCGCGCCTGCACCGGACGGTTCTCGCGCTGCACCACGCCGCGGGCGCGGCGATGTTCGCCGTGGTCTGCCGCTTCGTCCTGCCCAAGGTCGCCGAGGCCTGGCAGATCGCCGACTACTACGGCTCGCTGTCGGTGTTCACGTTCCCGAAGTGGCCGGTGTTCGCGGTGATCGCCTTCGGCTGCGCGACCATGGCGCTGCAGTACGCGCTGCTCGCCGCGGAGCACGCGCGCGGTGCGTGGCGCGGTGAGCCGGCCGCCGGGCCGGCGCCCGACGCACGCGCCCTCGGCTGATCCGGCACGCGATGGCGCCGCTCGAGATCGGCATCGCCGGCTTCGCCGCGCTCACGCTGCTGATCGTCGCGGGGATGCACATCTCCACCGCGCTGCTGCTGGTCGCCTTCGTGGGCACCGCGCTGATCCGCGACGACTGGGACCTCGCCGGTTCGCTGCTCGGCCAGGCCGCGACCGACGCGGTGACCGAGTACGAGTTCGGCACGGTGCCGCTGTTCGTGCTGATGGGCCTGCTCGCGATGGTGGGCGGCGTGGGACGCGACGCGTACACGGTCGCGCATCGGCTGCTGCACCGCGTGCCGGGCGGGCTCGGACACGCCACGGTCGCGGGCAACGCGCTGTTCGCGGCGATCACCGGCATCAGCGTGGCGTCGGCGGCGCTGTTCACCCGGCTCGCGGTGCCCGAGATGCTCGCCCGGGGCTGGCGGCCGCGGCTGGCGGTGGGCATCGTCGCGGGATCGTCGATGCTCGGCATGCTGATCCCGCCGTCGCTGCTGATGATCGTCTACGCGGTGCTCACCGAGACCTCGGTGGGCGACGTCTACACCGCGGGCATCGTGCCCGGCGTGCTGCTCGCGCTGGTCTTCATGGCGACGATCTGGGGCTTCGCGCGGCTGCGCCCCGGCTGGGTCGGCGAAGACGCCGGCCACCGCACGCCCGAGGACGCGCGCCCGGTCGCACGGATGCTCGCGCCGATCCTGGCGCTGATCGCGCTGGTGCTGGGCGGCATGTACGCCGGGTTCTTCACCGCGACCGAGGCCGGCGCGGTGGGCGCCTTCGGCGCGCTGGTGGTCGCGATCGCGCGCCGAAGCCTCGACGCACGCAGCTTCTGGTCGATCCTGATCGACACCGGCTACGTCACCGCCAGCCTGATCCTGATCATCGCGGCCGCCGCGATGTTCAGCCGCTTTCTCGCGATCAGCGGGCTGCCGGGCGCGATCTCCGACTGGGTGGCCGCGAGCCAGTTCACGCTGCTGCAGGTGCTGACGGTCTACGTCGCGCTGCTGCTGCTGCTGGGCACCACGCTCGACTCGACCTCGATCCTGCTGATCACCGTGCCGGTGTTCGGGCCGGTGTTCGCGCAGATGGGCGCCGACCTGGTGTGGATCGGCGTGATCACGGTGCTCGCGGTGGAGATCGGCCTGATCACCCCGCCGCTCGGCATGTGCGCGTTCGTCGTGAAGAGCAGCCTCGATCGGCTGGGCGCGCGCACCCCGGTCGGGCTGTCCGACATCTACCTCGGCTCCGCGCCGTTCGCGCTCGGCGCGCTCGCGGTGGTGGTGCTGCTGATCGCCTTCCCGCCGCTCGCCACCTGGCTCGGGCGCTGACCCCACCCGGAGGACCCCCATGCCCCGCCGCATCGTCGACCTGTCGATCCACCTCGAGAACGACGTGCTGTCCGATCCGCCGCCGTTCGCGCCGAGAATCGAGTACTTCACGCACGCGAACTCGTTCCACCAGATGGCGCCGTTCTTCCCCGGGCTGCAGCAGTCGGACCTGCCGGACGCGGCGGTCTGGGCGGTGGAGAACGTGCAGCTGAACACGCACAACGGCACGCACCTGGACGCGCCGTACCACTTCCACCCGACGATGAACCACGGCGAGCGCGCGATCACGATCGACGAGGTCGACCTCGACTGGTGCTTCCAGCCGGGCGTGAAGCTCGACTTCCGGCACTTCGAGGACGGCTACGTGGTCACCGCGGCCGACGTCGAGGCCGAGCTCGCACGGATCGGCCACGCGCTGGCGCCGCTGGAGATCGTGGTGGTGAACACCCGCGCCGGCGCGCGCTACGGGCAGCCGGACTACGTGTCGTCCGGCTGCGGCATGGGCTACGAGGCGACGATGTACCTGCTCGAGCGCGGCGTGCGGCTCACCGGCACCGACGCGTGGAGCTGGGACGCGCCCTTCGTGCACACCGCGAGGAAATACGCCGCGACGAAGGACCCGTCGCTGATCTGGGAGGGCCACAAGGCCGGCCGGCACATCGGCTACTGCCACCTCGAGAAGCTGCACAACCTCGAGGCGCTGCCGGGCGACGGCTTCGTGATCGCCTGCTTCCCGCACAAGATCCGCGGCGCGTCCGCCGGCTGGACGCGCGCGGTGGCGATCTTCGACGACCGGCTGCTCGCGGCGATGCGCTGAAGCCCGGCGCGGCCCGCCGCCGCGCCGCGGTCAGGCCGGGATCCGCACCGGCAGCTTCGCGTAGCCGCGCACGAAGTTCGACTTGACCCGCACCGGCTCGTCCAGCACCTCGATCACCGGGAAGCGCGCCAGGATCTCCTCCCACATGATGCGCAGCTGCAGCTCGGCCAGACGGTTGCCGACGCAGCGGTGGATCCCGAAACCGAACGACAGGTGCTGGCGCGGCCGCGCCCGGTCGATCACGAAGCGCTCGGGCTGGTCGATCGCGGTCTCGTCGCGGTTGCCCGACAGGTACCACATCACCACCTTGTCGCCCTTGCGGATCGTGCGGCCGCCGACGTCGACGTCGGCCACCGCGGTGCGGCGCATGTGGGCGAGCGGGGTCTGCCAGCGGATGATCTCCGAGACCATCGACTCGACCAGCGCCGGGTTCGCGCGCAGCTTCGCCCACTCCTCGGGGTGGCGCGCCAGCGCGAGCAGCCCGCCGGTCATCGAGTTGCGGGTGGTGTCGTTGCCGCCCACGATCAGCAGCACCAGATTGCCCAGGAACTCCTCGGGCGGCATGTTCCGGGTCGACGGGCCGTGCGCCAGCATCGAGATCAGGTCGGTCTTCGGCGGGGCGTTGACCCGCTCGTTCCACAGCCGGGTGAAGTACTGCGCCATCTTCACCAGTTCGGCCTGGCGCGCCTCCCAGGAGGCGACGCGACTGGTGTCGACGTCCGGATTGGTGGTGGCGATGTCGGACCACCAGGTGAGCAGCCGACGCTCCTCGAACGGGAAGTCGAACAGCGTGGCGAGCATCATCGTGGTGAGCTCGATCGAGACCCGACCGACCCAGTCGAAGGTCTCGCCGCGCGGCAGGTCGTCGAGCACGCGGCACGTGCGCTCGCGGATCACCGCCTCCATGTTCGCGAGGTTGGCCGGCGCGACGATCGGGCTCACCGCGAGCCGCTGCACGTCGTGCTTGGGCGGATCCATCGCGATGAACATCTGCAGCCGCTCGGTCATCGGCCGCTCGAGGATCGAGATGCCGCCGTTCGTCCAGTCGGACGAGAACACCTTGTGGTTGGTGTCCACCGCCATGATGTCCCGGTAGGTCGTGATCGACCAGTACGGGCCGAATCGGCCGCCGGGAGTGTGGTGGACCGGATCGTCGCGCCGCAGCCGCGCGAAGTAGTGGCCGACGGTGTCGTCCAGGAACAGCTCCGGGTCGCTCGGGTCGATCTGCTCCAGCGGCATCGCGAACGCGCGTTCGCGGGCGGCGGCCTGGATCTCGGCGGCGGTGTTCATCGCGGTCTCCTCGGTCGGGCGGGGCTCAGTGCTGGCCTTCGGGCAGGGTCACCGTGAGCCCGTGCAGCGCCGCGGTGACCGGGATCTGGCAGGCGAGCCGCGAGTGCTCGCGCCGTTCGGCGGTGAAGTTCAGCATCTCCTCCTCCTGCGGGCTCGCCGGCTGCAGACGCGCCGCCCACGCCGGATCGACGAACACGTGGCAGGTGGCGCAGGCGCACTGGCCGCCGCAGTCGGCGTCGATGCCGCGCACGTCGTTGTCGACCGCCGCCCGCATCAGCGACAGGCCCTCGGCGACCTGGACGTCGCGGCGCGTGCCGTCGTGGGCGATGAAGGTGACCTGGGGCATGTCGGGCTCCGTCGGGATGGGAAGGGTCGGTGCAGGGGCCCTCGAGTCAGCTTCGGCGGGCCGGGCGCGGCACGTCGGCGGCACGGAGCACGGCGGATCGCATCGGGGCGTCTCCAGGCACGGCCGGGCTTGCGCCGCATAATTCACGTGAATTACAGTCGGTCGGTCGCCCGCTGTCAACCGTCCCGCGCCGCCGTGACCCGCGCCCTGCCCCGTCCGCCCGATGTGCCGACGAGCCCGACCGCGACCGCGCTGCTGGACGCGGCCGAGCGGCTGTTCGCCGAAGCGGGGCTCGCCGCGGTGTCGATCCGCCGCATCGTGCTGGCGAGCGGGCAAGGCAACCTGTCGGCCGCGCATTACCACTTCGGCTCGCGCGACGCGCTGGTGCGCGCGGTGATCGAGCGCCGGCTGCGGGAGATCGACGCGATCCGCAACCGGCGGCTGGACGCGCTCGAGGCCGCGGGCCGCGCGGGCGACGTCGGGGCGATCGTCGCCGCGGCGGTCGAGACGCTCGCCGAGGCGGTGCAGCGCACCGACTGGGGCGTCGACTACGTGCGGGTCCTGGCGCAGGCGATGTTCGAGCCGTCGATGCGGCTGTGGGACACGATCGACCCGCAGGCGCGCGCGGGCGTCGAACGCGCGGCGGCGCTCGCGCGCCGCGCGCTGCCCGGCTTGCCTGCGGCGAGCTTCGAGGCACGTGTCGAGTTCGTCCACCACGAGACCGTGTACGCGCTCGCGCGCTGGGTCGGCGCGAACGGCCGGGTGACCGACGCCAACCGCGATGCGTACCGTCGCCTGGTGCGCGAGCTGGTGGCGTTCATGAGCGCCGGTCTCGCGGCCACGCCGGCCGGACCGCGGGCAACGGCCGCGCACCGACCCGGCGCACGGATCGCGCGTTAAGGTCGCGCTCAGGTTCGCCGCGCATGCTGCGCGGATGACCCGGAACACCGCCGCACCGAGCGCGGGAGCGACGCTCGAGCAGATCGTCGTGGCGAGCGCGGCGTTCTGGACGCTGTCGGCGAGTGCCCCGTTCCTGTCGGCCGCGATCGCCGACCGGTCGTTCGCCGAGCCGGCGACCTGGGGCTGGTGCGTCGCGCTGTTCGCGCTGCTGACCTCGCTGCACGTCGTGACGCTCGGTCTGGTCGCAACCCGCCGGACCGTGCGCCCGCTGATCGCGGCGCTCACGCTGCTCGCCGCGGTCGGCGCCCACCACGCGGCGGCATACCGGACGGTGCTGGATCCGTCGATGGTGCGCAACGTGCTGCGCACCGATCCGGCCGAGGCCCGCGAGCTGGTCACCGCGAGCCTCGCGCTGCACGTGGCCGCGTTCGCCGGGCTGCCGATCCTGGTGCTGTGGCGCACGCCGATCGCGGTCCGCGAGTGGCGCGCCGCGCTGCGCGCCCGGCTCGCGCTGCTCGGCGTGGCCGCGGTGATCGGCGTGGGCACGCTGCTCGTGGTGTTCCAGCCGCTCGCCTCGCTGATGCGCAACCGGCCCGAGCTGCGCTACCTGATCTCGCCGGCCAACCTGGTGTGGTCATCGGCACGGGTGCTCACCGAGGACGCACGCGCGCGCACCGCGGCACGCGAACCGATCGGCACCGACGCCGCACCCGGTGCGAGCTGGGCCGGCGAGCCACGTCCCCGCGTGCTGGTGTTCGTCCTCGGCGAGACCGCCCGCTCGGCGAACTGGGGGCTCTCCGGGTACCGGCGACAGACCACGCCGCGGCTCGCCGCCCGCGACGACCTGATCGACTTCCCCCGGACCCGCGCGTGCGGCACCAGCACCGAGGCGTCGCTGCCGTGCCTGTTCGGACCGACCGGCGCCGGGTTCGACCCGGCTCGGGTGCGACGCGCCGAATCGGTGCTGCACGTGCTCGCGCGGGCGGGCGTCGCCGTGCACTGGCGCGACAACCAGTCGGGCTGCAAGGGCGTCTGCGACGGGCTGCCGACGGACACGGTCGCCGCGAGCGCACCGGCCGGCACCTGCTCCGACGGGCGCTGCCCGGACGAGGCGCTGCTGCACGACCTCGAGCGGCGCCTGGACGAGGCCCGCGGCACGCAGCTGTGGGTGCTGCACACGATCGGCAACCACGGTCCTTCGTACTTTCGCCGGTATCCGCCCGCCTTCGCGCACTTCCTGCCGGACTGCCGCAGCGACGACCTGCGGCGCTGCAGCCGCGAGGAGATCGTGAACGCGTACGACAACGCGCTGCGCTACACCGATCACGTGCTCGCCACGGTGATCGAACGGCTCACCGCACGCGCCGGACGCATCGACGCGGCGCTGCTGTACGTGTCGGACCACGGCGAGTCGCTCGGCGAGGGCGGCCTGTACCTGCACGGCGTGCCGCTGGCGATCGCGCCGGACGTGCAGACCCAGGTGCCGATGGTCGCCTGGGTCGGCGACGGATTCGCACGCCGCATCGGCCTGGACCGCGACTGCCTCGCGCGGCGCGCCGCCGAGCCTGCGGCCCACCGCAACGTCGTTCACACGCTGCTCGGGCTGCTGGACGTGCGCACCGCGCTGCACGACCCCGCCCTCGACCTGACCGGCCGCTGCCGCGCCGCGACCGCGCAGTCCGCGTCGCCGCCCGCCGTGCGGTCCGGCGGCGAGCGACGGTTTCGCGCCGCCGGCGATGTCGGCTAAGCTCCTGGCCGGCCTGGTGCCGCGGGCCTGCAGCAGACCCCCCGCCCACGCCTTCGCGCACGACGACACCCCGCCCCCATCCGCCGGCCGCCGGCCGGCCCGTTCCGGAGATTCCCGATGCCCCGCCTCGTCCCCGTTCTGTTCGCCGCCCTCCTGTCGCTGCCCTTCGCCGCGTGGAGCCAGGGGGCGAGCGTCGCCGCCGCCGCCGCCAAGGCGCCGGGCGAGCGCGTCGCCGCCGCCGAGGTCGAGGTGAGAGCCCGCGTGGTCGAGCTCGATCTGGCGCGGCGCACCGCGGTGCTGCGCGGCCCGCGCGGCCAGCTGGTCACGGTGGACGTGCCGCCCGAGGTGAAGAACTTCGATCAGGTGCGGGTGGGCGACATGCTCGTGATCCGCTACCTGAGCGCGGTGGCCGCGCGGATCGAGCCGGTCTCGGCCAGCGGCATCCGCGAGCGCATCGAGTCGCAGGCGGCGGCGAGCGCACCGGCCGGTGCGCAGCCGGCAGCCGGCGCGACCCGCACGGTCGAGGTGCTCGCGGTGGTCGAATCGCTGAACCGCAACGCGCGCACGCTCACGCTGCGCGGCGCCAAGCGGACGGTGCGGGTCAACGTGCCCGAGGGCGTGGACCTGACCCGGATCAAGCAGGGCGACGAGGTACGCGCGGTGTTCACCGAGGCGGTCGTGCTGTCGGTCGTGCCCGCGCCGCGCGCCGCGGCGGGCGCTGCGCGCTGACCCGACGGGCGCGCGCCGGTTCGCGCCGGCGCCCGCCCGCCTCAGGCCTCGCGCGCCTGCTGCGGCGGCGCGTCCGCCCGCAGCACCACCAGGCCGTCGAGCGCCACCGCGCCCGCGTCCCCGACCAGCAGCGGATTGATCTCGGCCTCGAGCACCGGCCGTTCGGGCAGCAGCGCGAGCCGCGACAGCGCCACCACGACGTCGATCACCGCCTGCAGATCGCCGCGCGGCTGGCCGCGCGCACCGGCGAGCAGCGCAGACAGACCCCGGACCTCGCCGAGCATCGCGCGCGCGGCCGCCGCGTCGACCGGCGCCGGCCTCAGCGCGGCGTCGCGCAGCACCTCGGCGAGCCGCCCGCCGGTGCCCACCAGCACGACCGGACCGACCAGCGGGTCGTCGCGGTAGCCCACGATCGCCTCGGCGACGCCGACGAGCATCGGCTGCAGCAGCGCGCCGTCGATCGCGGCGTCCGGGCGTTCGCGCGCGACCCGGGCGCGCATCGCTCCGATCGCGTAGGCCGCGTGCACCGGGTCGGTCACGCCCAGCGTCACCGCACCGACGTCGCTCTTGTGCGGCAGGTCGGCCGACAGCAGCTTGACCGCGAGCGGCCACGAGAACCCCGAGGCGGCGGTCGCGATCGTCGCGGGATCGGCGTCGGCGGGCACGCGCCGACGCGGCACGGTCGGCACGCCGAGCTCGTCGAGCAGCGCGAGCGAGGCCCCTTCGTCGAGCACCCCGCGTGCCCGCGCGCCCCGGCCGCGGGCCGCTTCGGTCAGCGCGCGCGCGGCCGCGAGCGCCACCGTCGGCGACGGCGGCGGGATGCCGGGGTCGGCCGCCGGCGGCGTCCAGCGCGCGACCGCGGCGAGCGCATCGGCGCAGGCCTCCGGCGTGCGGAACGCGGCGATGCCCTCGGCCGCGAGCAGCGCGAGCGATGCGTCGGCCTGCGGCGCGAGGAAGACCGCGAGCGGCTTGCGCCCGCGCCGGGCCGGGTCGGCCCCGCGGTGGGCGACCTCGACGATCGGGCGCACCGCGAGCTGCGGCGCGGTCTGCGCCGAACTGCCGACCACCGCGAGCACCGCGTCGCAGCACGGCGAATCGAGCAGCCCCTGCAGCACGGTCGCGTAGCGCGCCGGCGTGACCGCCATCGTGAGGTCGATCACCGGTGAGTCGCCCACCGTGATGCCCTGCGCGGCCCAATGCGCCCGCAGCGCGGCCTCGGGCGCCGCGGGCACGACGCCGGCGAGGCCCATCCGGTCGACCACCATCGCCGCGCCCCCGCCGGTGGTGCTGACCACCGCCACGCGCAGCGGGCGGTCGCGCCCGGGCGGCGGGCCGCCGGCGAGCAGCGGCGCGATCTCCAGCAGCGTCTCCAGCTGCTCGATGCGCACGATGCCGTGCGCACGCAGGAACGCGTCGATCGCGGCGTCCCAGCCGGCCAGCGCACCGGTGTGCGACACCGCGAGCGACGCCCCGGCCGCCGAGCGCCCGAGCGCGTAGGCGACCACCGCCTTGCCGGCGGCATGGGCGCGGCGGGCGGCGCGCGCGAGCCGCGGCGCGTCGCGCAGGGTCTCGAGGAACAGCAGGATCGTGCGCGTGTGCGGATCGTCGACCAGCAGGTCGGCGATCTCGCCGACCGTCAGGTCGGCTTCGTTGCCCACCGACACCAGCCTCGAGAAGCCGATGCCGCGGGCCGCGCCGCGCGAGGCGAGCGTGCCCAGCATCGAGCCGCTCTGCGACACCAGGCCGATCGTGCCTGCCGGCGGCAGGCCGGCCTCCAGCGACGCGTTGACCGTGAGCGCGATCCGGTCGGCTACGTTGACCAGTCCGATGCAGTTCGGCCCGAGCAGCCGCACGCCGAGCTCGCGGGCGAGCGCCGCGAGGCGCCGCTGGGCGGCCGCGCCCTCGGCACCGCGCTCGGCGTAGCCGTCGGCGTAGACCGTGACCACGCCGACGCCCACCGCCGCGCAGTCGCGCAGCACCCCCTCGAGCGCATCGGCGCCGGTCATCACGAACGCGTGGTCGGCGGCGACGCCCGCCTCGGCGACCGACCGGAACGCGGCGTGGCCGAGCACCTCGCCGCGGGTCGGATTCACCGGCACCACGCGGCCGGGGTAGCGGTCGCGCAGCAGGTAGCGCAGCGGCCGCGCGGTCGCCCGCGACGGATCGCCCGAGGCGCCCACCAGCAGGATCGAGCGCGGCGCGAACAGCCGCTGCGCGAGCGAGCCCTGCGCCCACGGGCCGGGCGGCGCGGTCATTCGCCGCGCCCGGCGCGCTGCGCGAACGTCCTGCCGAACACGCCCTCGGCGATCCGGTTCTTCAGGATCTCGATCGACCCGCCGGCGATCATCCAGCCCCGGCAACGCCGCACGCAGTACTCGACCAGCGAGTCCTGGCTGTAGCCGGTGCCGCCCATCACCTGCAGCGCGTCGTTGGCCACGTCGAAGCCGGCCTGGTTGCAGTAGGCCTTGGCGATCGCGGTCTCGTCGGCCGACGGCAGCCCGCGCGCGGCGTTGCTCGCGGCCCGGTACAGCAGCAGCTGGGCGGCGTCGAGACGGATCTTCATGTCGGCGAACTTCCACTGCAGCCCCTGGAACTCGGCGAGCAGCCGGCCGAACTGGCGCCGAGTGAGCGCCCACTCGCGCGCGGCCTCGAACGCGTAGCGCCCGAGCGCGAGCGAGCGCGCCGCGTTGCCGAGCCGTTCGACGTTGAAGCCGGCGATCTGGCGCTTGAAGCCGCCCTCGCGCAGCAGCACCTGCGCGGCGGGCACGTGGACGTCGTCGAACCAGACCTGCGCCCAGGTCTCGCCGGACATGAACGACGTGCGCTTGCCGAAGCGCACGCCGGGGCTGCGCGGGTCGACCAGCACCGAGCCGATGCCGCCCACGCCGGGCCCGAACCGCACGTAGACCAGGATCACGTCGGCGTACCACGCGTGCGAGGTGAAGACCTTGGTGCCGTTGACCCGCACGCCCTCGCCGTCCGGCGTCGCGGTGGTGGCGAGGTCGGTCACCGCGGAGCCCGCCTCGGGCTCGGTCATGCCCACCGAGATCACCGCCTCGCCGTGCAGCAGCGGCGCGAGGAACCGCTGCTTCTGCTCGGACGTGCCGTACTCGGCGAGCACGCGGATCGGCCCGAAGTTGCCGGCCTGGACCACGTCGGCGCTGCGCGGGCAGGCGGCGGCGACCGCCTCGATGGCGAGCACCGCGTCCATCAGCGTGCCACCCTGTCCGCCGTCGGCCTCGGGCAGTGCGATCCCGAGCAGCCCCTGGCCGGCCATCGCGCGGGCGACGTCCCACGGATAGTCCTCGGCGTGCGCGCGCGCGTGCGCCCCCTCCGCGAGGCGGTCGCGCGCGAACCGGGCGACCGCGTCGCGAAACGTGCTCTGTTCGGGGGTGAGGCGGAAGTCCACGAGCGGCTCCTGGGTCGGCGCAGCCACGATTATCGCGGTGCGCCGACGCCACCCCGGCGATCCGCGGCGGCGAAACGCAACGCGGATCGGTCCGCGTGCGCTTGACAGCACCGCCGCGGCTGCGAGAGCGTCCGGCCTGGAGGCTCCCGATGACCCATTGCCGACGCCGCCGCGTCGCCGCGCTGCTGATCGCCGCCGCGCCGCTGCTGCCCGCCTGCACCGCGATGTCCGCCGCATCCGATCCGCCCGCTCCCGCCGCCGCCCGGCCCGGCCCGGCGGCCGCGCTCGACGGCACCGCCTGGGTGCTGCGCTCACTGCCCGGCCGCTCGGCGGTGCCCGCGCCGCCGGGCCCGAGCGCGACGATGGCCTTCGCCGACGGTCGCGTCTCCGGCAGCGATGGCTGCAACCGCTACGGCGGACCGTACGCGGCGTCGGCCGCGACGCTCGCCCTCGGCCCCGGCCTGATCAGCACGCGGATGGCGTGCGCCGGTGCGGCCGGCGAGCTCGCGGCCGCGTTCGGCCCGGTGCTCGCAGCCGCGCGCGGCTGGCGCATCGCGGCGGGCGAACTCGCGCTCCTGGACGCGCAGGGCGCGGTGCTCGCCACCTTCTCGGCGCAGCCCGCCGGCCTGGCCGGCACCGCCTGGGAAGTGAGCGGCTACAACACCGGCCGCCAGGCGGTGAGCAGCGTGCGCGCGGGCAGCCGGATCACGCTCGAGTTCTCGGCCGACGGCGGGCTGTCCGGCTCGAGCGGCTGCAACCGCTTCTCCGGCCCGTGGACACTCGCCGGCGGCGCGCTGCGGGTCGGCCCGCTGCGGACCACGCGGATGGCCTGCGAGCCGGAGGTGATGCAGCAGGAGGCCGCCTTCCTCGCCGCGCTGCAGGGCGCCACGGTCGTGCGCCGCGAGGGCGAGCGCCTGGAGCTGCGCACCGCCGAGGGCGCGCTCGCGGCGACCGCGACCGCCGCGAGCCGCTGAAGCCCGTGCGGGCGCGCGCGGGCCGCGTACGCCTGCGGCGGCAACCGTACGCCCGCGCACCTGGCCGGCGAGGTGTTCAAGCGTGCGCAAGGGCTGGACGTGGTCCACGTGCCGTACCAGGCGCTCGCGGCGGCGATCGACGATCTGGCGCGCGGCGACGTGCACCTGCTGTTCGGTACGTCCGGGTCGGTGGTCCCCGCGATCCAGGGCAGGCGTCTGGGCGCGCTCGCGGTCGCCGGTCCGCGCCGACCGCCCGCGCTGCGCGAGGTGCTCGCCGAGCCCGAGACCGTGCGCTTCCTCGAAACCAACGGCTCGGAGCCCTTCCCGACCGGAGCGCCCGAGTTCGGCCAGCTGCTGGCGAGCGAGTCCGACCGCTGGGCGCGCTTCGTCCGGGAAACCGGGCTGACCGCCGACTGAGCCGTCCGCCGACTGCGCCGGCTCGGCAGTGCGCGTGGATCGCGCGGTCCTCGAGCCGGTCGCGGGTCGGCACCCGCCGGTCGCACACGTGAGCGGCGAGCAGGCGCGCGGCGCCGGCGCTCAGGCACGCACCCCGTGGGTCAGCAGCAGCGCGCGCATCCGCGCGCTGGCGAGGTCGGGGTCGCGCAGCAGGCCGGCCGCGTCGGCCAGCCGGAACAGTTCGGCGAGGTGGCGCAGGCTGCGCGCCGACTGCTGCCCGCCCACCATCGTGAAGTGCTCCTGCAGGCCGTTGAGCCACGCGAGGAACGCGATGCCGGTCGTGTGGAACCGCGTGGGCGCGCCGAACACGTGCCGCGACAACGGCACCGTCGGGGCGAGGATCCGGTGAAACCTTGCCGCGTCGCCGCGGGCGAGCGCCGACAGCGCCGCCGAGGCCGCGGGCGCGATCGCATCGAAGATGCCGAGCAGCGCGTCGCTGTGGCCGAGGGCGTCGCCGGCGATCAGCTCGGCGAAGTCGAAGTCGTCGCCGGTGTACATCCGGATGCCGGGCGCGAGGCGCCGGCGCATCGCGATCTCGCGGTCCGGGTCGAGCAGCGAGATCTTCACCCCGTCGACCTTCGCCGCGTTGCGGTTGATCACTGCGAGCGCGACCTCGGTCGCCTCGTCGAGCGACTCCCCGCCCCAGTACCCGGCGAGCGCCGGGTCGAACCCGTCACCCAGCCCGTGGATGATCACCGGCGCGCGCACCTGCGACAGCAGCCGGTCGTAGACCAGCCCGTACTGGTCGGGCGAGCGCGCGCAGGCGGCCAGCACACGGCTGGCCATCAGGATCAGCCGCCCGCCGAGCGCCTCGATCGCCTCGGCCTGCTGCTCGTAGGCCGCGATCACGTCGGCCACGGTCAGCCTCGCCGACGGCACGAGGTGGTCGGTGCCGCAGCCGCTGAACAGCAGCGCACCCGGATGGTCGCGCGCCGCGTCGATCGAGCGCCGGATCAGCTCGAGCGAGGTCGGCCAGTCCAGGCCCGTGCCGCGCTGCGCGGTGTCCATCGCCTCGGCCACGCCCAGGCCGAGCGCCCACAGCCGCCGCCGGACCGCGATCGTCGCGTCCCAGTCGAGCGCGCAGCCCAGCCACGGGTCGACCGCCGCCAGCGGGTCGGCGACCACGTGCGCTGCGGCGAAGGCCACGCGCGAGAACGGCCCCTGGGCGACCTCGGGGTAGGCGGACGGCGGTGACGGCGTGAACGGCACCCATCGGCCGTCGGCGTCGGGCAGGATCAGCACGCTCATGAGACGGTCGCCGCTGCGCTGCGGGCGCCGGCGTGCGATCCGGGCGGCGGCGAGCGGTGCGGGCGGCGGCGGTCGCGTCGTGCGGGCGGCCCGGCTCGTCGATCCGCTTCGGGACGTGCGCGGCGCCCAGGCACGAGACCGGGCGCACCTCGCTGGACAGGGCGTCGATCACGTCGCGACCGTGGCATCGCCCGTCCAGGATGATCCCCCTGCGGTCCTCGTTGCGGTCGCTCCTGGTCGGGCGCTGGGCGGGCTGCAGGCCGCCTTGGAACACCCAGGAGCCGGACTCGCCGCGCACCGACGGGAATCGGTTCCGGCACCACCCGCGTGCCGTCGGACGGCGGCGTGCCACCTTGGGCGCGGATCGCGACGATCGGGCGGACCCGATGCGGGTTCCAGCCCATGCGGTCGGGCACGCCGTGCATCACGATGCCGAGTCGTCGGGGGGTCATTCGGGGATCTCCGGGATGCGGGCTCGGTTCGGGGCGCGTCGGCCGATGCGCAGCCTCAGGGCCGGATCGTACGGCAGCGCCGGCGGATCGAAGACGGTGGGCGGGTGCGCGGCTGATCGGCGACCTGCACGCGGTGCACGCCGACCTCGTGGTGATGGCGTGCGCCCATCGTCCGCCCGACGCGAGGACGCCGCACGTCGATGCGATCGGCTCGCACCCGTTCGCACCGCGCCCGCGTCGCCCGAATGCCCAAGTGTCGTACGGGGTTACTCCGGGTGCCTACAATCGGCTCTCCGCCGCACCCCCCTCCTCAGGAGCGTCCGATGCCCGCCTTCCTCCTTCGCCGCCGCCTCGCGCTCGCGGCGGCCGTGCCGCTCGCGTTCGGCCTCGCGACCGTCGCCGCGCCCGCCGTCGCCCAGCCGCAGGTGTTCAAGGTGACGACCATCCCGGAGGAGGCCGCCACCGAGCAGATCCGCAAGTTCGGCCCGATCGTGCGGTACCTCGAGCGCCAGCTCGGCATGAAGGTCGAGTTCACCCCGGTCAACGACTATCCGGCCGCGGTCGAGGCGCTGGTCAACAAGCAGGTCGACCTGGTCTGGTTCGGCGGGTTCACGCACGTGCAGGCGCAGATCCGCTCGGCCGGCAAGATCGTCCCGATCGCGCAGCGCGAGGAGGACACGCAGTTCCGCTCGGTGTTCATCACCCAGAAGGACTCGGGCATCCGGCAGCTCGCCGACCTCAAGGGCAAGCAGGTGAGCTTCGGCTCGCAGTCGAGCACCTCGGGCCACCTGATGCCGCGCAGCTTCCTGCTGCAGGCCGGCATCGAACCCGAGCGCGACTTCAAGCGCGTCGCGTTCTCCGGCGCGCACGACGCGACCATCGCCTCGGTGGTCAGCGGGCGCGTCGACGCCGCCGCGCTCGACATCACGGTGTGGCGCAAGTTCGTCGAGGACAAGAAGGTCGACACCTCGAAGGTGGACGTGTTCTTCACCACGCCGCCGTACTTCAACTACAACTGGTCGGTGCACGCCGACATGCCGGCTGCGACGCGCGAGCGCGTGACCAAGGCGCTGCTCGACCTGTCGATGGACTCGCCCGAGGGCAAGGAGATCCTGACCCTGAACCGGGCGACCCGCTACATCCCGACCCGCGCCGAGAACTACAAGGGCCTGGAGACCGCCGGGCGCAGCGCTGGGCTGATCAAGTGACCGAGGGCGCCGGGTCGCGAACCCCGGCGGCGAGCGGTGCGATCGCAGCGGGCGCCGCGCCCGCGGCGGCGGCGTTCCCCGGACCCCGGGGCACGCTCGTGTCTGTCGAAGGCCTGGCCGCGCGGCACCCCGCCGCGCGTGCGGGCGCGGGGCCGGCGCTGCAGCCGCTGTCGCTGCAGATCCGTCCCGGCGAGCAGGTCGCGGTGATCGGGCCGTCGGGCGCCGGCAAGACCACGCTGCTGCACGCGCTCGCCTGCGCGCTCAGGCCCAGCGCGGGCACGCTGCGGCTGGACGGCACCGACCCGTGGACGCTGCCGGTGGCCGCGCTGCAGCGGCTGCGCGGCACGCTGTTCCTCGCCCCGCAGGTGCCGCCGCTGCCGCCGCGCCAGCGGGTGATCACCGCGGTGCTCGCCGGACGGCTGCCGCGGCTGTCGCTCGCCGCGAGCCTGCGCTCGCTGTTCTATCCCACCGGGATCGACCGCGCCGAAGCCGCGCTCGCGGGCTTCGACCTCGCCGACAAGCTGTGGGATCGCGTGGACCGGCTCTCCGGCGGCGAGCGCCAGCGCGTGGGCCTGGCGCGGGCGCTGCTGTCGCCGGCCGCGCTGTGGCTGGTCGACGAGCCGCTGTCGGCGCTCGACCCCACGCGCGCTCGGCTGGCGATCGACACGCTCACCGCCGCCGCGCGGGAGCGCGGCGTGACGCTGGTCGCGACGCTGCACCAGGTGGATGTGGCGCTCGCGCGCTTTCCGCGCGTGATCGGCCTGCGCGGCGGGCAGCTCGCCTTCGACCTGCCGAGCGGCGAGGTCGGCCGCGACCGGCTGGCGTCGCTGTACGCGCAGTTCGAGCACGAGCTGTCGGGCGCGCCCGCGGCCGGCGCCGACCCGCCGGCCGATGGCCCGCGCCCCGCGGTCATGCACTGCCGCTGACGCCGCCGTGGCCACCGCCCCGTCCGCCGCGATCCCGGCGCGCCGCGACCCCGCGTGGGTCCGGCGGGTGTTCTGGAGCGGCGCGGCGCTGGTGCTGCTCGTGCCCGCGCTGGTGGCCACCGAGTTCCGGCCGTGGGTGCTGTTCGAGCCGGACAACCTGAAGGTCACGCGCCGCTTCCTCGCCGACTTCCTGCCGCCCCGGGTCGACGGCGAATTCCTCGCGATGGTCGCCCGCGAGACCTGGCGCACGGTGGCGATCGCGACCGCCGGGATGGTGCTCGCGCTGGTGATCGCGATACCGCTCACGCTGCTGTCGACCAGCGCGCTGTCGGTGTCCGCGCTGCCCGGCCGCATGGGCGCGCTGCCGTTCGTGGTGCGTACCGCGCTGCGCTGGCTGCTGATCGTGCTGCGCAGCGTGCCCGAGCTGATCTGGGCGCTGGTGTTCGTGAGGGTGGTCGGCCTCGGTCCGACCGCGGGCGTGCTCGCGATCGCGCTCACCTACGGCGGGATGCTCGGCAAGGTCTACGGCGAGATCCTGGAGAGCAACGACAACCACGCCACCACCGCGCTGCTGCGCAACGGCAGCAGCCGGCTGCAGGCGTTCTTCCACGGCCTGCTGCCCACCAGCGCGGCGGAGCTGACCAGCTACACCGTCTACCGGTGGGAGTGCGCGATCCGCTCGTCGGCGGTGCTCGGCTTCGTGGGGGCGGGCGGGCTCGGCCAGCAGATGGACACCTCGATGAAGATGTTCGCCGGCGGCGAGGTCGCGACGATGCTGGCCGTGTTCGTCGCGCTGGTCTGGTGCGCGGACGCGGCGAGCGCGTGGTTGCGCAGGGCGCTCGCATGAACGCACCGCGTCCAACCGCGGCGAACGAGACCTACCGCGTGCCGCCGCCGGTGTTCGATGCGCGCTGCCGCGCGTGCTGGTTCGTCGCGGGGCTGTTCGCGCTCGCGGTCGCGAGCTTCGCGACGCTGGACCTGCAGTGGGCGAAGTTCTTCTCGGCCGACTCGATGGGCCGGATGGCGAAGTTCGTGGCCGAACTGCTCGCGCCGACCGGCGAGCCGGCGTTCCTCGCACGGCTCGCGAAGGCCTCGCTCGAGACGCTGGCGATGTCCGCGGTGGGCACGCTGCTCGCCGCGGCCTTCGGGCTGCTGCTCGCGGTCCCGGCGAGCCGCACGTACGACGGCGACCGCGCGCTCTGGCGCACGCCCACCCGGCTGGTGCTGAACGTGCTGCGCTCGATCCCCGAGCTGGTGTGGGCCGCGCTGCTGCTGATCTCCGCCGGCCTGGGCCCGCTCGCCGGAACGCTCGCGCTCGCGATGCACACCACCGGCGTGCTCGGGCGGCTGTTCGCCGAGGCGATCGAGAACGCGCCGCCGGGACCCGCGTTCGCGCTGCGCGTGCAGGGCGTGCCCGAGGGCCGGATCTTCCTGCACGCGACGCTCGTGCAGGTGCTGCCGCAGCTGCTCAGCTACACGCTGTACCGCTGGGAGAACAACATCCGGGCGGCCGCGGTCCTGGGGGTGGTCGGCGGCGGCGGCCTCGGCCAGATGCTCGCCTTCCACATGGGCCTGTTCCAGATGTCCGAGACCAGCTCGATCCTGATCGCGATGATGACGCTCGTCGCGATGGTCGACCTGCTGTCCTACTTTTCGCGCCGCATGATGTCGCGCTGAGGCGGCGCGGATCCGACGCCCCCTCGGACCGGGGAAATGCCCGGGTCGGGCGCACCTTCTCGGCCGATCGCGCGCCGCGCGCGGGCGGCATCCTGGAGTCCACGCCACGCTATTCCAGCGGCGGGTGGGTTTCCCCCGCGACGACCGTCAGCCGACCGACCCGACAGAGCGCCATGAACGCACCGACGTCCGCCCCGCCTCCCGTCGGCCCCGGTCGTCCCGCGGGGCCTCAGCCCGACGCCCCGCCCGGCGCCGCGACGTCCGGCAGCGCCGCGCTCGCCGACAGCAGCGCCGAGCTGCTGAGACGCACGCTGCCGCTGATGTCCCGGCACGCCGACGGCTACGCGCCGGACTCCTACGCGCTCTGGTACGAGTACGTGCGCGGCGACAACGTCGCGCTGCGCGAGGAACTCGACCGGCTGCTGAAGGGCGGCGAGCGGCTGTCGCGCGCGCTGACCTTCGAGCTGCACCAGCGGCACGTCGCCGACCGCTCCGAGGAGACCGTGCGCAAGGCGAGCGCCGGGCTGCTCGAGCTGATGGACTCGGTGCGCGACTCGGTCGGTGCGGCGACCGCCGACGCGGGCAGCTTCGATTCGCAGCTCTTGAGCTTCGCCGAAGGTCTGTCGCACGACGTGACGCCGGAGACCCTGCGCCGGCAGGTCACGTTGATGCGCTCCGACGTGGGCCGGATGAACCGCTCGCTCGGCACGCTGACCGACCAGCTCGACGCGAGCCGACGCGAGGTCGCGATGCTGCACGAGGAGCTGCGGCGCGCGCGGGATCAGGCCTCGAAGGACACGCTGACCGGCTGCGTGAACCGCCGCGGCTTCGACGCCGAACTGTTTCGCCTGTGCGCCAGCGCGGCGTCGCAGGGCACCGCGCTGTCGATCGTGATGTTCGACATCGATCACTTCAAGCGGATCAACGACACCTACGGTCACCCGTTCGGCGACCAGGTGATCCGGGCGGTCGGCCAGGTGATCTCGGCGCTGACCCAGCGCAAGGACATCGCCGCGCGCTACGGCGGCGAGGAGTTCGCACTGCTGCTGCCGGACACGCGCAAGCGCGAGGCCGCGGTGGTCGCCGAACGGATCCGCGCCGCGGTCTCGCGAGGCAGCATCAAGCGCGGTGCGAACGACGTGTCGATCGACAACGTCACGGTGTCGGCCGGCGTCGGGCAGTACGTGGCCGGCGAGGAGCCGGTCCGCTTCGTCGAGCGCGCCGACAAGGCGCTGTACGCGTCCAAGCAGGGCGGCCGCAACCGCGTGACGGTCGAGCCGGACTGACCCGCGCGCGCGGCGCGCGCCGCACGCGGCGCGGGTCTCAGGCGGCGCGGCGCGTCGCGGCCGACGCGGCCTCGGCGGCGGCCAGGTCCGCGTCGGACAGCCGCGTGATCCGTTCGATCGCCTGGCGCACCGGCTCCGACAGCAGCCACTGCGCGTCGCCCGCGGCCTCGAGCAGCGCGCTCTCGAAGTGCAGCCGGCCGTCGACCGCGCGGACCCAGCCGAGCTCGCCGAGCGTCGCGACGATCGAGCGGAAGGCTGCGCGGTCCGCGAACCCGGGTGGACCCGAGTCGTAGAGGAAGGCCATGCGCTGCGCGAGCAGCACGCACAGGTCCTCCAGCGCGTCGGCGGTCAAGCGGCCGGCCCCGCGTCCGGTCAGCACCGACAGCACGATCGACCATCGCTGCAGCGGCTCGCGCAGCACGCGCGCGAGCACCTCGAGCACCGGCGGTGCGCCCGTGCTCGCGGCCCCGGGCAGCACGCCGAGCGCCTCGAACGCGTCCAGACACGCCTGCACGCGCGGCTCGAGCTCGCGCTCGTCCCACGACAGGAAGAGCTCGGCGCGCAGGAACGGCAGCGCGCGCCCGGCGATCGCCGACAGCCGCGCGCGCCCGATGCCCGGGTGCCCGACCAGCAGCGCCGCCATCAGCGCGGGCAGCGCCCACACGTGCAGCACGTTGTTTCGGAAGTAGGCGAGCAAAGGCACCTGCGCGTCGGGCACCTGCAGCAGATCGCCGAGCGGATGCGGGATCCGCCGTACGAGCCCGGTGCGTTCGGCCTGCGCGACCACGTCGGTCGCCGACAGCGCGGTCAGCGTCGTGCGCACGGCGTGCGGCAGCCGCTCGGCGAGTTCGCGCAGCAGCCCGACCTGGGCGACGAGTTCACCGGCGTCCATCGCGTGCCGCGGCGTACCCAGCATCGCGGCCGACACCAGGTTCACCGGCGCGACCACCGCGGCGTCGTTGATCCGCGCGACGATCCGCAGCGCGAGCGCGCCGATCGCCGCCCGCAGCGCCGCCTCGTCGGCCACCGGCGGGCTCAGGTCCCGCGCGGCGAGGAAGGCCTCGAGGTCGATCGGCTCGCCGACGTTCACGTGCACCCGCCCGAAGCGCTCGCGCAGCCGCCGCAGCGAGTGCAGCAGCCCGAGCAGGGACTCCTTCTGCTTGGGGCGCCCGGACAGTTCGGCGACGTGGCTCTCGCCCTCGATCAGCCGCTCGTAGCCGACGTACACCGGCACGAACCGCAGCGGCCGCTGCGGCGCGCGCAGCCAGCTCTCGACGGTCATCGCCAGCAGACCGGCCTTGGGCGGCAGCGTGCGGCCGGTTCGGCTGCGGCCGCCCTCGACGAAGTACTCGATCGGGAAGCCGCGCACGATCATCGCGTGCAGGTACTCGCCGAACACGACCGCGTACAGCGGATCGCCCCGGAAGCTGCGGCGCAGGAAGAACGCGCCGCCCCGGCGCAGGATGCCGCCCACCACCGGCAGGTTCAGGTTCGCGCCGGCCGCCACGTGCGGCGGCGGCAGCCCCTGCTGCCAGACCAGGTAGGACAGCAGCAGGTAGTCGACGTGGCTGCGGTGGCAGGGCACGTAGACCACCGAGGCGCCGTCCGAGGCCTCGCGCAGCGTCTGCATCCGGTGCGACTCGACGCCGTCGTACAGGCGGTTCCACAGCCACTGCAGCCCGAGATCGAACGCGCGGATCCACGGGTACGAGTAGTTGGACGCGATCTCCCAGGCGGCGCGCCGCGCCTGCGCCTCGGCCTGGTCGACGGTGATCCGACGCTCGGCCGCCGCCGCCTCGATCGCGGCGCGCACCGGCGCGGCCGACACCACCGCGTTGATCAGCGTGTGCCGGTGCGACAGGTCCGGGCCGATGACCCGTTCGCGTTCCTGACGGTACGCGTCGCGCAGCCGCCGTGCGACCCGACGCAGCGCGAGCGCGTCGTCGTGCGTGTCGGCGGTCAGCGCGCGCAGCGACACCGGCTCGCCGAACCGCAGCAGGGTCTGCCGCCCGTGGATCAGCACGCGCACCGCCTGGCGCAGCGGACCGGGGATCGCCCAACCCTCGGCGAACAGCGCCTTGAGGATCGAGGTCTGAGTGCGCGGCGCCCGCCCCCAGAACACGTGGACCGGCACGACCTGCACGTCGAGCGCGGCGTCGGCGCGCACCGCGGCGATCAGCCGCTGCAGCCGCGGCGCGTACGCATAGGGCTGCGAGGCGAGCGGCGACGGCTGGCCCGAGCGGGTCAGGTAGAGGAACGCGTGCGGCTCGATGACCGCGCTCGTGCCCTCGGCACCTGCGGCGGCGAGCGGCGCGAGCGGCAGCGGCAGGCCCAGGCGGCGGGCCTGCTCGTCGAGCACCACGAGCGCCGACAGCTGGCGAAACGGCAGCGCCCACACCAGCGGGCGGCCGCGGTCGAGCCCGGTCTGCAGCGCCTCGGCGCCCAGCACCTGCACGCCGAGCCAGCGGCGCAGCAGCCCGCGCAGCACGGCGATCGCGCCGCGGCCGACCCACGACGCGCGGGCGGCGCGCGCCGGCGGCTGGGGGGGATCGGTCGTCGGTTCCACCGCGGTCGATGCTAGCCCGGAACGCCCTCGCCCGACACCACGGGCGGGACGGTGCGCTCAGCCGCGCGCCCGCCGAACCGACCGAGCGGATCGCGGAACGGCGCGCCGCACGGCCCGCGCGATACTCGGGGCCGTGCCCGCATCGGCGGGCGAGCCGGACCGAACCGATGACCACCGACCGCCCCGAGGCGGCGCCGCCGCACCGTGCCCGCTGAGCTGGACGCGCTGGAGCGCGCCGCCGATCGCACCGCCTCGCCGGTCGGCGAAGGCGTCGCGGTGTGGCGTGCGTGGGGGCCCCGCGACGGCGCGCCGGTCGTGCTGCTGCACGGCGGATCGGGCAGCTGGGCGCACTGGGTGCGCACGATCGGGCCGCTCGCGGCCGCAGGACGGCGGGTGATCGTGCCGGACATCCCGGGATTCGGCGACTCGGCCGCACCGCCGGACGGGCACGACGCGGATGCGATGCCGCGCTGGCTCGAGCCGGGGCTCGGGATGCTGGTCGGGGACGCGCCGGTGGACCTGGTCGGATTCTCGTTCGGCGGTCTGGTCGCGGGACTGTGGGCCGCCGAGTGGCCTCGGCGTGCGCGCCGGCTGGTGATCGCCGGCACGCCCGCGCTGGACGACCACCCGGCGCCCAGACGCCGGATGCGCGCATGGCAGGGGCTGCCCGAGGGACCCGAGCGCGACGCGGTGCACCGCCACAACCTGCTGCAGCTGATGCTCGCGCATCCGGCGTCGGCCGACGCGCTGGCGGTCGCCATCCAGGCGATCAACCTGCCGCGCGATCGGCTGCGGCGCCGCCGCCTCTACACCACCGACATCCTCGGACGGACGATCGCCACGCTCGGCTGCGAACTGTGCGGCATCTACGGCCGGCTGGACGTGCTGTTCGAGCACCGGCACGCGGCGGTCGAGCGCGCGTTCGCGGCCGCGCCGCGGCTGCGCTCGTTCGAGTGGATCGAGGACGCCGGGCACTGGGCGGCGTACGAGCGCCCGGCGGCGTTCGACGCGGCGCTCGCGCGCGCGCTCGGCGACTGATCGCCGGCCGAGCCCGCGGCCGGACGACCTGCGACGCCCGCGGCTCGCCCACCGTCGCTCCGGCGGCGTGCCGCGCGCCGTGGGCTAGGTGATCAGCGCCGAGATCTCGGCCAGTCCGCGGGCGTCGCGCGCCGCCCCGAGCAGATAGCGATCGGGCCGCAGCACGACCGCGATCGCCTCGTGCGCGCGCAGCCACGCGCCGACCGCCGCGCCGGCGTCGCGCAGCACCGCCGCGCCCGCCTCGTGCCAGCGCGCCCGCGTCGCCGCGTCGGCGGCCCCGAGCGCCGCGCCCTCGCCGATCACCGCGAAGCGCTCGCCGATCGCCTCGTCGAGCAGGCGCCCGTCGGGCAGCCGCGGCTGCGGGAACAGCGTGCCGCCGAGCGGACCGCGGTGCAGCCCCGGACCGAGGCCGGGCTGCGGGAACTCGAACACCTTCGCCTCGCCCTGAAGGAAGCGCCGGTCGCGCTCGGCGACCACCGCCGGGTCGGTGGCCTGGATCAGGTCGCCAAGCCGCACCGCGAGCTCGATGAACGCGCGCACGTGCGGTCGCCGCTCTGATTCGTAGGTGTCCAGCAGCGCCTCGGGTGCGAGTCCGCGCGCCACGCGCGCGAGCTTCCAGCCCAGGTTCGCGGCGTCGCGGATGCCGGCGCACAGGCCCTGGCCGAGGAACGGCGGGGTCTGGTGCGCGGCGTCGCCCGCGAGCAGCAGGCGCCCACGGCGCCAGCCGTGCGCGATCACGGAATGGAAGGTGTAGATCGCGCTGCGCTCGAGCCGCGCGTCGGCCGGCGTGACCCAGCGCGCGATCAGCGGCCACACGTTTCCCGGCTGCGCGAGCGTCCCGGGGTCGTCGCCGGGCATCAGCATGATCTCCCAGCGGCGGCGCGCGCCGGTCACGCAGCACAGCGTCATCGGTCGCGCCGGATCGCAGCGCTGGACCGTGTGATCCGGCAGCCCGAGGTCGCGCTGCAGGATCAGGTCGAACACCAGCCACGGCTGGTGCAGACCGAGGTCCTCCATCGTCGCGCCGATCGCGCGACGGGTCGGCGAGCGCCCGCCGTCGCAGCCGACCAGCCACTGCGCGTGCACGACCGACGGCGCCTCGCCGGCGAGCGTCACGCGCACGCCGTCGGCGTCGTCCGCGATCGCGGTCGCCTCGCACCCGGCGAGCACGCGCACGTTCGGGAATCGCGCGACGCCCGCGCGCAGCACCGCCTCGAGCTCGGGCTGGTGGAAGTAGTGGTTGTTCGCGCAGCCCTGGGGACCGTCGAGCGCCGCGCCGCCGCGCTCGAGCAGCAGCTCGTCGCGGGCGTTGACGAAGCGCATGCCCTTGAGCCCGGGCCGCGAGATCGCCTCGACGCGCGCACGCAGCCCGAGCGACTGGAACGTGCGCAGGGTCTCCCCGTCGAAGTGGATCGCGCGCGGCAGCGGGAAGATCTCGCGGTCGCGCTCGATCACGATCACGTCCAGTCCGGCGGCTCCGAGCTGGTTCGCGAGCGTCGCGCCGACCGGGCCGCAGCCGAGGATCGCGACCTGGCACTCGAGCCGGCCGGCGCGGGAATCGGTCGCTTCGTCACGCATGGCGGAACGCTCCTTCCGGGAACCGGCGAAGCACGCGCCCCGCACGGACGCGCGGGACCGGCGCGCGGCTCGGATCGCGTATCTTGACGCCTTCGCCGCAGCCCGGCGGGCGGCGACCCGAATCCCTCCGACAGGAGCGACGATGAGACTGGCGAGCTTCACCCTGGACGGACGCCCCGCGTGGGGTCCGGTGGTCGACGGCGGCGTGATCGACGCCACCTCGCTGCACCCGACGCTGAAGGCCGCGCTCGCGGCCGACGCCCTGGCGCGGCTCGCGGCCTGGGCGGCCGGGCGGCCGGCGGACGCCGCGCTCGACGCGGTCGCGTTCCTGCCGACGATCCCCGACCCGGGCAAGGTCTGGTGCTGCGGGCTGAACTACGACGAGCACGTGCGGGAGACCGGCCGCGAGGTCACCGAGCAGCCGACCTTCTTCACCCGCTGGGCCGACGCGCAGGCCGGCCATGGCCAGCCGATGCTGCGCCCGCGCGAGTCGGTGCAGTTCGACTTCGAGGGCGAGATCGCGGTGGTGATCGGCCGCGGCGGACGGCGCATCGCGCCCGCCGACGCGGCCCGCCACGTGGCCGGCTACGCGTGCTTCAACGACGGCAGCGTCCGCGACTGGCAGCGCCACACCTCGCAGTTCGCCCCGGGCAAGAACTTCTGGCGCAGCGGCGCGCTCGGGCCCTGGATGGTCACCGCCGACGAGATCCCGTTCGGCACGTCGATGACGCTGGTCACCCGCCTGAACGGACGCGAGGTGCAGCGTGCCACGACCGAGATGATGATCCACTCGATCGCCCGGCAGATCGCCTACGTGTCCACCGTCGCCCCGCTGGCCCCGGGCGACGTGATCGTCACCGGCACCCCGGGCGGCGTGGGCGCGCGGCGCACGCCGCCGCTGTGGATGAAGGCCGGCGACGTCGTCGAGGTCGAGATCGATCGCGTCGGCGTGCTGCGCAACCCGATCGCCGACGACTGAGTCGCACGGTGCCGGCGCGCCCTCAGCGGGTGCCGGCGTCCGGATCGGGCGCGATGAACGACGCGAGCATCGACAGTGCCTGCTGCGTCGTGCCGCCGGCGCGCAACACATCCTCGAGTTCCCAGCCGAACTGCCAGGCGACCAGCCGGTCCAGCCAGTCGACCACGCCCTCGTCGGCCGCCGCATCCGACCCGTAGGCCGGGTTGTCGGCCGGAGGATGGTCGTCGGCGCGCGCAGCCGATCCCGCGTCGATCAGACGCCGTCGTTCGTTCTCTCCCATGCCCGAATGCTACCGGGGAAGGCGGCCGGGCGCCCGGGCGCCCCGGCCGGCGCCGCGGTCATCCGGGCGCGCGCCCCGGGCTCAGACCGCACGCCGCGTGAGCATCGGCACGATCTGCTCGAGCGCCGTGCGCGCCTTGGCGCGCAGCGCCTCGTCGTCGTTGTTGGCGATCGGGTGGCCGATCACCGCGAACGGATAGTCCGGCAGCCCGTTGAGCTGCCCGACCAGGCGCGCGGTGACGGTGAAGCGGTCGGTCATGATGCCGACCGCGGGGATGCCGAGCCGCTCGGCTTCCACGGCGTCGTGCAGACTGCACGACGAGCAACTGCCTCAGTCGCCGGTGGCCGACAGGATCGCGTCGGCGCCGCGCAGTTCGGCGAGCATCGCCGGGGGCACCGGCCGCGACGCGTCCGGCTTGCGGCGCCGGATGACCTCGCGCACGCCGTGCTCCTCGCGCAGGATCGCCTCGATGAAGTCGAACAGCCGCTCGGTGCCGATCTTCGCGTTGTCGATCATGCCGATCACCGCGCCCGTCAGCGTGGCCAGCGGCGGCGCCATCACCAGCGCGTCGGTGGTCGCGCCCTGCGTCGGATCCAGTACCCGGAGTGTCATCGTGTGCCTCGCGTTCAGGGGTGGGGGACCGCTCGCACGGCCTCGGTGACCGCGAGCGACTTCTTGCCGTACCAGGGGGGAAGGATCGCACCGAAGCCGCCCGCTGGGCCGCCCGCGGCGATCACCAGCAGATCATCGGGCGAGCGCAGCGCGCGGTACTCGCGCTGCTCGTCCCTGCGGCCGGCCACGGCCGCCTTGCCGACCTCGCGCCACTGGCCGCGCTTCACGGACGCGACCTCGTAGGTGTACTCGCGCACGTCCCGCTTCGTCCAGCCGGCGGCCGCGAAGATCTCGCGGTGCTGCTTCGGGATCACGTACGCGTAGTTCCCCTCCCAGATCGAATACGTGAGCATGTTCGAGCGGATCGCCGCCGCGTAGGTGTCCAGGACCTCCTTCGGGTCGTGGGTCCACTCGTTCATGATCTGATGCGGCGACTCGACCTGCAGCGCGGTCACCGCCGAGGTGCCCTGCGGCACGCCGCGCTCCACCGACAGCGGCTCCCAGGGGCTGTCCTCCTCGTCCTCGGCGATACAGAAGGTGAACTTCGCCGGGTGGCCGAGCGTGGAGCGGTCGAGCTGGCCGGGCACGCCGCCCAGCACGTTGATCAGCAGCAGCCGGATGCTGCGACCGATCGCGGCGTTCGCGCGCGCACCGTTGGCCAGCACGTTGTGCGTGGCGTTCATGCCGAGCTCGCGGCGCACCGGACCGTTGACCACGATGAACGGCGCGCTGCCGCCGGTGCTCGCGGTGCTGCCGTGCAGCGCGTACTCGGGCCGGCACATCGCGCGCACGATCGCGACCACCACCGGCAGGCAGCCCGGCGTGCAGCCGGCCATCACCGCGGCGATCGCGACCTTCTCGGCGGTGATCCGGCGCCGCCGCACGGGCTCGGTGCCGACCAATTCGCCCGGCGCCAGGCCGGCCTCATCGAGGAAGCGCGCGACGCGCGCCTCGGTGGGCGGCACGATCGGCAGCCCGTCGGTCCAGCCGTTGCGCTGGAACAGCTCGTTGGCCTCGAAGTCGTCCGCCACCTCGAGCACCGCGCTCTGCAGGCCGGCCACGTCGTCCATGCGTCGCGCCTCCCGTGCGCGTGTGGGTCGGATGATGCCATCGGCGCGCGGGCGCAGCCGGTCGTGCTCGCCGAACCCGAGCGCGCGCGCCCTCAGGCGTTCGCCCCGGTGCCGCCCCGCAGCCGGTCGCGCACGACGCGCTCGAACTCGCCGGCGCGGTCTCGCGCGCCGGTCCGGGCGAGCGCCGGCGGCTCAGGGCGAACCCGCCGGGCCGGCGTCCGCGCAGACCGCGCGCTCGTTCGGCAGCAGCGTGACGATGGCCGCGGTCACCGCGGCGATGCACGCCATCGCGGCGAGCAGCACGACGAAGCCGCCGTTCTTCACCACCGGCCCGAGCAGCCAGACCGCGCACGAGCTGACGCCGAACGACACCGTGAGCCGCATGCCGGCCACCCGCGAGCGCAGCCGGTCGTCGACGTAGCGCACGATCATCGCGTCGGTGAACGGGATCGCGCCGAACACCAGCACCATCGCCAGCACCAGCAGCGCATAGAACGTCCAGCCCTGCGCGAACGCCGCCAGCGCGAGCACCGGCACCTGCGCGAGCACGATGCCCAGGTACAGCGGCTTGAGCGCCATCCGGTCGATCAGCCGTCCCACGAGCAGCTGCGACACCGACGCCACCACGTAGACCGCCGCCAGCAGCGCACCGAGCACCGCGGGGTCGCGGGCGGCCTGGGCGAGCCGCTCGGCGAGCAGCGGGCCGTTGCCGTTGGTCGTGAAGTTGAACAGCAGGCTGCCGGTGACCGCCGCCGCGGTCATCACCACGAACGCGCGTGCGAGGTCCGCCGGCGACAGACGGACCGCCGCGCGCCGGGTGCGCCGGGCGGGCGGCCCGTCCTCGGCGGGCGCAAGGAGCGCGAACGCGATGCCGCAGGCGATCATGGCCGCGGCGGGCACCGCGAACGCGGCACGCCAGCCGAGCCACTTGACCAGCAGGCCGGTGAGCACCGCGGCCGCGGCCACGCCGAGGTTGCCGGCCAGGCCGTTGACGCCGATCGTGGCGCCCGGGCGGGCGGCCCGCTCGACCAGCATCGGAATGCCCACCGGGTGGTAGATGGAGGCGAACGCGCCCATCAGCGCGAGCCCGGCGGCGAGCTGCCACGGATCGGTCGCGAGCGCGGTGAGGCCGGTTGCCGCGCCGCCGCCGAAGAAGAAGACCAGCATCATCCGCCGGCGTCCCCACAGGTCGCCCAGACGCCCGGCCGGCAGCGACCCCAGCCCGAACAGCAGGAAGGCGCCGGTGGCGTACGGCATCAGGTCCTCCCAGCGCGCGAGGCCGAAGTCGGCCGCGATCGTGGTCACCGCGGTCGCGAAGATCAGCAGCACCAGGTGATCGAGCGCATGTCCGACGTTGAGCAGCACCGTGGTGGCGCGGGGCATCTCTGCGCAGGCGGGCGCTTCGGCAGCGGGCATCCCCGGATCGTAGACGGGCTCGGGCCGCGATGCGAGCCCGGCGATCGCCGCGCGCCCCCCCGGGGCCGGCCGAGGCGCCGGGCCCGCCCTTGCCGCGGCGCCGGCCGCTCGATACCATCGGCTATTTCGGAACTTACGTTCCGTTTTATGGAACGCATGCTCATGGGCATCGACGCCGACGCGCTGGGCTTCTCTCCCGAGGACGACGTGCCGGTGCGCTACATCGACCGCACGCACGCGTGGTACGACGCGCTCGGCACCGGCAACCCCTACCGCTACGCGTCGTACCACGACGTGCCGTTCGTGGCGCTGCGCCGGCCGCTCGCCGAGTGCACGGTCGCGCTGCTGACCACGGCCGCGCCCTACGACCCGAACCGCGGCGAGCAGGGCGCGGGCGCGCCCTACAACGCGGGCGCCAAGTTCTACGCGACGTACTCGGGCGACGCCGCGCTCGAGCACGACCTGCGCGTCTCGCACGTGGGCGTGAACCAGCGCGAGCTCACCGACGATGCGAACTGCTGGTTCCCGCTGCCGGCGCTGCGGCGCGCGCGCGACGCCGCACGCATCGGGCGCATCGCCGCGCGCTTTCACGGCGTGCCCACCAACCGCAGCCAGCGCCACACGGTCGCCGTGGACTGCCCCGAGGTGCTCGCGCGCTGTCGCGAGGACGGCGCCGACTGCGCGATCCTGGTGGCCAACTGCCCGGTGTGCCACCAGACGATGGCGCTCGTCGCACGCCACCTGGAGGCCGCCGGGATCGCGACCGTGGTGATGGGCGCGGCCCGCGACATCGTCGAGACCTGCGGGGTGCCGCGCTTCGTGTTCAGCGACTTCCCGTTGGGCAACGCGGCGGCGCGCCCCCACGACGCGGCCTCGCAGGACACGACGCTCGCGCTCGCGCTGGGCCTGCTCGAGCGCGCGTTCGCGCCCCGCACCACGGTTCAGAATCCGCTGCGCTGGAACGGTCGCGCCGACTGGAAGGACCACGTGCTGAACGTGGCGAAGCTCACCGCCGAGGAGATCGAGCGCCGGCGCGCCGCCAACGCGCGGATCAAGCAGGTCGCGCAGGCGGTGCGCGACACGACGCTGGCCGCAGGCCGCTGAGGGGAGCCGCGCGGCCCGCCCCTGCCGCCTGAGATCCGCTCACCAGCCGAACAGCCCGGTGGCGAGCAGCGCCGCGAGCACGCCCCAGCCGGCGAGCACGAGCAGCGTGTAGTAGACCCGGCCCATCCGGCTGCGGGCGCCGTGGCGCCAGATCAGCAGCATCGCCACCGTCATCAGCGCGAGCGCCGCGGCGTACGGCAGCAGCAGCCAGGTGAGCGAACGGATGCCCGAGGGCACGGCACCGACCAGCAGCAGGAACTGGTTGCGGTCGATTGCGCGCGCGATCTGCGCGGTCACCACCGCGAGGAAGCCGCTCAGCAGGATGGCCGCGAGCACCGGCGCCCAGGGGGCGGCGGCGAGCACCCGGCCCGGCCAGCCCGCGGGCGGCGTCCACGCGCGAGCGCGGAACACGCGCACGGTCTCGGTCACCGCGTACACCGGCACCGCGCTGAACAGCAGCGCGAGCGCGAGCGCGACCGCCGCCGCCGGGCCGGCGAGCGCCCGTACGTGGTCCTGCACGGTGGCGGTGCCGGCGCGGGCCCGGGCGGGCAGGCCGATCAGCTGGGCGGGCGTGAGGAACACCGGCGCGGCCTCGTCCGCACACCCGGCCGACGCCCGCCGCGTCGGGTCGTCGAGGAACGCCGCGATGATCCGGTTCGCGCACGGCAGCGTGAACGCCTGACCGTGCGTGCCGCGCGCGAACGTGACGGTCTGCGCACGCGACAGCCCCGCGGCCACCCGCTCGGCGTTGACCGGCGGGGTGATCGGATCGAAGCTGCCCGACAGCAGCAGCGTCGGGATGTCGGAGCGCAGCGGCTCGAGCAGCGCGCGGTCGATCAGCCGGATCTTCCAGTCGCGGCAGATCTCCAGGATCCGCCGCCCGTCCTCGGCCGCGCCGTCGGCCAGCCGTCCGAGCACGCCGGTGACGCGCAGCTTCGACTCGGGCGTGTCGCCGAACTCGGAGCACAGCACGGTCATGTACATGCCGTCGGCCATGTCGCTGCGCGCGTCCTGCATCAGGCCGACGAAGTTCAGCGCGAAGCTGAAGTCGCCCTGCTCGGCGCGCTCGATCACGTAGGGCACCAGCGACACCGCCTCGCGTGCGTAGATCGACTGGTACAGCGCGGCGTCGAGGTCGCGCCCGGTGATCCGTTCGGGCTCGGGCGCGGGCCGCCCGGGCGTGGCGCGCGGCGCGGGCAGCGATACCGGCGCCTTGTCGAGGCGCTCGAGCAGCGCGAGGTAGCGCTCGCCCAGCCGCGGGTAGGCGGCGTTGCACTCGCTGGACTGCACGCAGGCGCGCGCGTAGTGCTCCATCACGCGCTGCTTGACCGCGGGCACGTCGGTCACCAGCGAGAAGCCGAGCGGCACCACCGCGTCCAGCACCACCGCGCGCAGGTGACGCGGGCGCTCGCGCATCAGGAACTGGCCGAGTTCGCTGCCGTACGACACGCCGTAGAAGTTGAAGCTCTCGTAGCCGAGCACCGCGCGGATCGCGTCCGCGTCGCGTGCGTTCTCCAGCGAGTTGAACGCCGACAGGTCGCCGGCCTCGGCGGCGAGCCGCCGCCCGCAGCGACGGTACGCGTCGGCTTCCTGCTCGGGCGACGCGCCGGGCGGCAGCCGGTCGGCCTCGCGGCACTGCAGCCGAGGCTGCGAGAAGTAGGTGCCGCGCTGATCCCACAGCACCAGGTCGCGGTCGAGCACGGGGCGCTTCGACGGGTCGCGGATCAGCACCGCGCCGAAACTGCCGATCGTCGAGCCGCCGGGGCCGCCCTGCGCGACGAACAGCGGATCCGCCTTGCGAGCCGCAGCGTTCGCCGCGGGGATGATCACCGTGGCGAGACGGATGCGCGGCGAATCCGGATCGGCGTGGCGCAGCGGCACCGACACGTGGCCGCACAGCACGCTCGGATCGTCCTCGGGCAGTTTGAAGATCCCGCAGTCCTCGGGCGACCACTCCGGGCCGAAGGCCGCGTCGCGCGGCGGTGGGGTCTGTGCCGCGGCGGGCGCGGCCGACAGCCACGCGCCGAGCGCGAGCACGGCGGCGAGCGCCGCGAACGGCGCGGTCCGTGCCCGCGGACGTGCCCGGTCGGGACGGACGGCGCCGCGCTGCGGCGGCGATGGAACGGTCGGCATCGGCGATCGGCAACGTTGGGGGCGGGCCGCCATCGTAGCCGCGTTCGAGCGCGGGCGGGCGGGCGTGCCGCAGGCGCGGGTCCGTTGCGCAGCAGTTGACCGAGCACCCGGTCGGTCATGTGGCCGAGCCGCTCGGCCCGCTCGCGCGGGGCGAGCCGGTCCTCGATGCTCGCCACGAACGGCGAGTGCATCGCACGCACCTCCCGGCTGCGCTTCAGGTGCTCGGCGCGGTGCAGGTTCTCGCTGTCGAGCAGGCGCAGGCACTCCGGACGCTCGAGGTCGCCCTGGCGTGCATGGGCCGAGGGTCACGAACCGGTTGATCGGCTGGCGAGCCCCGCGCCGATAGAATCGCGGGCGAACGGGCGTTGCGCGACGGGCGGGGCGATGGGCTGATGGGCTACTCACACACGGTCGGCGGGGAGCGCTTCGCGTTTCCCGATCTGCGCACGCTGCTCGCGAGCGCGTCGCCGGCGCGCTCGGGCGACGCGCTCGCAGGGCTGGCGGCCGGCTCCGAACGCGAACGCGTCGCCGCGCGGATGGCGCTGGCCGACGTGCCGCTCGCGCGCGTGCTCGGCGAGCCGGTGATCGACCCGGAACGCGACGAGGTGAGCCGCCTGATCCTCGAGCAGCACGACCCGGCCGCGTTCGCGCCGATCGCGCACCTGACCGTGGGGGCGTTCCGGGAGTGGCTGCTGTCGGACGCGACCGACGCGGGGGCGCTCGAGCGCGCGACCTGGGGACTCACCCCGGAGATGGTGGCCGCCACGAGCAAGCTGATGCGCAACCAGGACCTGGTGCTCGCCGCGCGCAAGCGACGCGTGGTGAGCGCATTCCGCACCACGATCGGCCTGCCGGGCCGGCTCGCGGTTCGGCTGCAGCCGAACCACCCGACCGACGACCTGCGCGGCATCGTCGCGTCGGTGGTCGACGGACTGATGTACGGGGCCGGCGACGCGGTGATCGGCGTGAACCCCGCGGGCGACCGGCTCGACGCGATCGTCGGTCTGCTGCAGGTGCTGGACGAACTGCGCGGGCGGCTCGAGGCACCCGTGCAGACCTGCGTGCTCACCCACGTGACGCAGACGCTGCGCGCGATCGAGGCTGGCGCGCCGATCGACCTGGTGTTCCAGTCGATCGGCGGCACGCAGTCGACCAACGACTCCTTCGGCGTGTCGATCGCGCTGCTCGACGAGGCCGCGGACGCGGTCGCGTCGCTGCGCCGCGGCACGGTCGGCACGAACGCGATGTACTTCGAGACCGGCCAGGGCAGCGCGCTGTCGGCGAACGCCCACCACGGCGTCGACCAGCAGACGATCGAGGCGCGCAACTACGCGATTGCGCGCCGCTACGCGCCGCTGCTGGTCAACACCGTGGTCGGCTTCATCGGACCGGAGTACCTGTACGACGGCAAGCAGATCGTCCGTGCGGGTCTGGAGGACCACTTCTGCGGCAAGCTGCTCGGCGTGCCGATGGGCTGCGACGTCTGCTACACGAACCACGCCGAGGCCGACCAGGACGACATGGACACGCTGCTCACGATGCTCGGGGTGGCCGGCGTGAACTTCGTGATGGGCGTACCGGGGGCCGACGACGTGATGCTCAACTACCAGAGCACCTCGTTCCACGACGCGCTGTACGTGCGCGAGGCGCTCGGGCTGCGGCGCGCGCCCGAGTTCGAGGCCTGGCTGCAGCAGGCGGGGCTCGCCGACGACGCGGGACGGCTGCTGCGCGGCCGCGCGCGCGGTCACGCGCTGCTGGGCCTGGCGGACGCGGTAGGCACGGGGCGACGATGAGCGACGCGCCGCTGGATGCCGCGCCGACGGTGGCGGTGACCCCGGTCGAGGCCGATCCGTGGACCGCGCTGCGCGCGTACACGCCCGCGCGCCTCGCGCTCGGGCGCGCCGGCGCGAGCCAGCCCACCGCGGTGCAGCTCGCGTTCGGCGCAGCCCACGCGCGGGCGCGCGACGCGGTGCACGCGGCGCTGGACGTCGCGGCGGTCGACGCCGCGCTGCGCGACGCGGGGTTCGCGACGCTGCATGCGCGCAGCCGCGCCGCGGACCGGCCGACCTACCTGCGCCGGCCCGACCTGGGACGTCGGCTGGACGACGCGAGCCGCGCGCGGCTCGCGGCCGCAGCCGCCGGGCCCGCGCCCGAGCTGCTGTTCGTGGTGGCCGACGGATTGTCCGCACTCGCGGCGATGCGCCACGCGCCACCCCTGCTGAGCGCCGCGCGCGAGCGCCTCGCCGGCTGGCGGATCGGGCCGGTGGTGGTCGCCGAACAGGCGCGCGTGGCGCTCGGCGACGACTGCGGCGAGGCGCTCGGCGCGCGGGCGGTCGCGATCCTGCTCGGCGAGCGTCCGGGGCTGTCGTCGCCCGACTCGCTCGGCGTGTATCTGACCTGGGCGCCGCGGGTGGGGCGCACGGACGCCGAGCGCAACTGCATCTCCAACGTGCGGCCGGAGGGCCTGCCCTACGGAGCGGCGGCAGCCACCCTCGCCGGCCTGCTCGAAGGCGCGCGCCGGCTGGGGGCGACCGGCATCGCGCTCAAGGACGAATCGGGCGGACCCGAGCTCGCCGCCCCGCGGTGATCACGGCACCCGCGCCGACTCACTGCGCCTCGAGGCCGATCTTCTTCGCGAGCGCGCCGTACTTGACCATCTCGGCGCGCACGAAGCGATTGGCCGCATCCACCGGCAGCACGTTGATCACGTTGCCCTGCCGGTCCATCACCTCCTTCACCTCGGGCGAGGCCAGCGCCGCGGCCACCGCGTCGCGCAGCCGCTGCACGTCGGCCGCCGGCAGGCCCTTGGGCCCGAGCACCGCGAACCAGGCCTCGACCACGTACTTCGGCACGCCCTGCTCGACGAAGGTCGGGATGTCGGGCGCCGCGGCGACGCGCCGGTCGGTGGCCACGCCGATCGCCCGCAGCGCGCCCGACTTCAGGTGCTGCTGCACGCTCGGCAGCGCCGCGGTGACGAAGTCGACGTGGCCGCCGAGCAGGTCGGTCACCATCGGGCCCACGCCCTTGTACGGCACGTGGCGCGCCTGCGTGCCGGTCTCGTCGAGGAACATCGCCGCGGCCAGGTGCAGGATGGTGCCGGCGCCGGAGGAGCCGTAGGTGAGCCCGTCGGGCTTCGCCTTCATCAGCGCGACCAGCTCCTTCGCGTCCTTCGCCGCCACCTTCGGGTGCGCGACCAGCACCACCGGCGTGTAGCCGCACACGGTGATCACCGCGAAGTCGTCCGGCATCGCGAACGGCAGCGACTTGTGGATGTGCGGAAAGATCACGACGTTGTTCGACACGACCGACAGCGTCGCGCCGTCGGGCTGCGCGCGCGCGAGCGTCTGCAGCCCGACGATGCCGCCGGCTCCGGGCTGGTTCTCGACGACGACGTTCGCGCCGATCAGCTTGCCGAGCGCGGGCTGCATCGCGCGGGTGATCGCGTCGACGCCCGAGCCGGTGGCGTTGGGCAGCACGAACCGCACGACGCGGTCCTGCGCGGCGGCGGCGAGCGGCGAGGCCGCCAGGGGCAGGCACGACAGGGACTGCAGCACGCGGCGGCGCGCCGACGGGGTCTCGGGGTTCATCGCGGGGTCTCCTGCGGATCGGGCGGGCCGAGCATCGTAACCGAACCCTCGCCGGCGGCCCGCGCCGGTCCGGGCGGGGTCAGGCGACCACGCCCGCCCCGCGCAGCGCGGCGATGCGCGCGTCGTCGTAGCCGATCGAGCGCAGCACCGCGTCGGTGTGGCCGCCGTGCGGCGGAGGATCGAGCCGCGTGCCCAGCCGCGCGCCGTCGAGCGCGAGCGGCAGCAGCGGCGCGCCGATCACCCGGCCGGCGGCCGGGCCGTCCTGCACCGTGACCGGCGACAGCCCGCCGGTGGCGGCCAGGTGCGGGTCGTCGTACAGCGCCTCGGGCCGGTTGATCAGCGCGAAGGGCAGGCCGGCACGCTCCATCGCCGCGGCGAGCTCGGCCGCGCCGCGGCCGGCGAGCCGCTCGCGCAGCGCCGGCAGCAGCCGCGCCCGGGCGGCGACCCGCTGGTTGTTCGTTGCGAGCTCCGGGTCGGCCTTCAGGTCGTCCAGGCCGAGCGCGTCGCAGAACACGGTCCACTGCGCGTCGCTCACCGCGGCGAGGAAGATCTGCTCGCCGTCCTTCACCGTGAACACGTCGTAGATCGCCCAGGGGCTCTGGCGCGCGGGCATCGGCTGCGGCGGCGCGCCGGTCATCGCGTACTGCAGCATGTGCTGGCCGACCAGGAACACGTTGTTCTCGAACAGCGCCGACTGCACCTCCATGCCGCGCCCGGTCACCGCGCGCTGCAGCAGCGCCGAGAGCACGCCGATCGCGCCGAACATGCCGCCCATGATGTCGTTGACGCTCGAGCCCGCGCGCACCGGATCGCCCGGGCGGCCGGTCATGTACGCGAGTCCGCCCATCATCTGCACCACCTCGTCGAGCGCGGTGCGGTGCTCGTAGGGCCCCGGCAGGAAGCCCTTGTGGCTCGCGTAGACCAGCCGCGGATTCGCCGCCGACAGCGACGCGTAGTCGAGCCCGTACTTGCCCATGGCGCCCGGCTTGAAGTTCTCGACGACGACGTCCGCGCTCGCCGCGAGGTCGCGCGCCACCGCGGCGCCGCGCGCATCGTGCAGGTCGATCTCGATGCTCTTCTTGTTCCGGTTGAACATCGGGAAGAAGCCCGTGCCCGCGCCCATCAGCCGGCGGGTGTTCTCGCCGCCGATCGGCTCGACCTTGATCGACTCGGCGCCCAGGTCGCCGAGCACCATGCCGCAGGTCGGGCCCATCACCATGTGGGTGAACTCCACGACGCGGATGCCGGCGAGCGGCTGGGGGGCGGCGGCGGACGCGGGGTCGGGCATCGGGGGCTCCTCGGTACGGGCGGCGGGCGACGGCGGGGCCCGGCACGGGCGCGCGGTCGACGCTGGGCGCGAGTCTAGCCGCAGCGCACGCGGCCTGCGGTAGCCTGGGACCGTGGCCGAGCTCTTCCTCACCGCGATCGTCCTGGGGTTCGTGTTCAACGCGGCGCCCGGCGCCGTGTTCGCCGAGACCGTGCGTCAGGCGGTGCGCGGCGGCTTCCGGCCCGCGTTCGCGGTCCAGGCGGGTTCGCTGGTGGGCGACGCGGTGTGGGCGGCGCTCGGGCTCGCGGGCGCGGGCGTGCTGATGCAGGCCGACGCGCTGCGCGTGCCGGTGGGCCTGGCCGGCGTCGCCTACCTGCTGTGGCTCGCGCGGGACGCGTGGCGCGCGGCGGACGTCGAGCTGCGCGCCGCGCAGGACGCGCCCCGCGCGACGGGCGAGGTGCGCGACACGCGGCCGCACGCGCTGCGCGCCGGCGTCACGCTGTCGCTCACCAACCCGCAGAACGTCGGCTTCTGGGCGGCGGTCGGCAGCGCGACCGGCGCGCTCGGCGTCGCCGACCCCGGCATCGCGCACTACGCGGCGTTCTTCGCGGGCTTCATGGCGTCGTCGGTGGTGTGGGCGTTCGTCTGCGCGGGCGCGCTCGCGCGGCTGTTCCGCGGCGCGTCCGCGGCCTGGGCCCGGCTCACCTACCGGCTGTGCGCGGCGGCCTTCGTCGCGCTCGCGATCGCGTCGCTGCGCGGCATCGTGGTCGACGTGCGCGACGGCGCGACGGTGCGCATCGAGCGGCCCCCGGGCTGACATGCGCCCCCCCGGCCTTCGCCTCGCCACCCTCGCCCTCGCCGCGCTCGCCCTCGCCGCGGGCGCGTCCCGGGCCGGTACGCTGCACGGCACCGCCGCTCCGCACGCGCCCGCGACGCTCCCGCCCGACGCGGTGTTCGAGGCGCAGCTGCAGGACGTCGCGCGCGCGGACGCGCCGGCCCGGGTGATCGGGCGGGCACGGCTGGACCCCGCCGGGCAGCCACCTGTTCGCTTCCGGATCGACTACGACGACGCGGCGATCGTGCCCCGCGGCCGCTACACGGTGCGCGGCACGGTGACCCACCAGGGGCGGCTGCTCTTCACGACCGACCGGATGCACCCGGTGCTCGACGGGCGCGACGCACCGCTCGAGCTGCTGCTCGTGCCGGTGCGCCGCGACCCGCCCGTTGGGCGGCCGGCCGACCCGCTCGGCCGCCTGCCCGCGTCGTTCGAGGGCGAGATCGCCGGCGAAGGCGGCGCCGTGCGCTGGCACCTCGACCTGTACCCCGAGGGCCGCTTCCAGCGGCGCACGACCGGACCCGGCGGGTCGGGGGCCGGCGCCTCCGACGACATCGGCCGCTGGTCGCGCGAGCCCGGCACCGGCCGGATCGTGCTGCGCGGCGGGCGCGAGGCGCCGGTGGCGCTGCAGCCGGTCGACGACGGCGCGGCGCTGCGCCGGATCGACCCGCCGGGCCGTCCGGCCGACCCGGCCGCGGACGTCCGGCTGGCCCGTCGGCCGCAGTTCGCGCCGATCGAGCCCAGGCTCCTCCTCGCCGGCATGTTCGTGCACCTGGCCGACGCACCGCACATCGTGCTGTGCGCCGACCTGCGCGGGGTGCCGGTGGCGATGGAGGCCGACTTCCGCGCGCTCGAGGCCGCCTACGCGACGGCCCGCGCGAAGCCCGGCGAGCGGGTGCTGGTGAGCGTGGAGGGCCTGCTCGCGCCGCGCCCGTCGATGGAGCCCGGCCAGCCGCCGCGCACGACGCTGGTGGTCGAGCGCTTCGTCGGCGCCTGGCCGGGGCAGCGCTGCGGGTCGGCTGAGGCGCGCGCGCCGCGGTAAGGGGGGCGGGCCGCGGACCCGGCGGAACGCTCGGATCAGCGCCCGCCGGCCGCCCCGGCGCCGCCCTCACGCCGCGTTCAGCTGCATCCCGTAGTCCAGCTCGACGATCGCCGCAGTCATCATCGACGCGGCGGTGGCCAGCCCGTGGATCGACTCGGCCACCTCGTCGGGATGGCCCAGGCGGCAAGGTACTTGCCGGCGAGCGCAGGACCGGGCCGACGACTACCCTTCGTCCAGATCCAGGCCGAGCTGCCGCTCGTCGCGCACCACGCGCGCGGCCCGTCGCACCGGCTCGCGCTGCGGGTGCCGACTGCCGTGGCGCTCCCAGACCGCCTGCGCGACGCGGCGCGCCTGCGGGTCGCGGCGCACCGCCCACACGCGATCGCGCGCCTCGCGGGACGCCTGCGCCCAGTCGACGATCGGCGGCGGGTAGTCGCACGTGCCGAGCTCGGGCAGCCACGCGCGCACGAAGCGGCCGTCGGGGTCGTGGTCGTGCTGCTGCCGCGCGGGGCTGTACATGCGCGTCGCGTTGATGCCGGTGACGCCCGACTGCATGTGCAGCTGCGGCCAGTGGATGCCGGGCTCGTAGTCGACGAAGCGGCGCGCGAGCACGAGGCCGGGTTCGCGCCAGTGCAGCCACAGCGGGTACGCCGCGACGCTCGCGAGCATCGCGCGCATCCGGAAGTTCAGCCAGCCGGTGGCGTCCAGCATCCGCATGCAGGCGTCGACGATCGGCCAGCCGGTGCGTCCGTCGCGCCAGGCCTCCAGGCGGCGGCGCTCGGCCGCGTCGGGCTCGCCCTCGTTGCGCAGCCCGTCGAAGCCCGGGTGCGGGTTGTGGTGCTCGATCCGAGGCTCGGACTCGAGCTTCTGCACGAAGTGGCAGTGCCAGTGCAGCCGCGACTCGAACGACTTCAGCCCGGCGCGGCGCGCGGCGTCGGTCTCGCCGCGGCGCGCCGCCCAGGTCGCGTGCACCAGCTCGCGGACCGACACCGTGCCGTGCGCCAGGTGGGGCGACAGCCGCGAGCAGTCGTCCGGCGCGGCGAGCGGCGAGGCCATGCCCGCGCGGTAGCGCGCGAGCGGTTCGCCGAGGAAGCGGTCGAGGCACGCGAGGGCAGGTCCGCGCCCGCCGTGCTGGCGCATCGGCGGGTCGGCGTCGCCGGGGAGGAGGTCCGCGGGCTCGGGCACCGCGTGCAGCCCGGGGCCCGGCTCGACCTCGGGCGCGGGAGCATCGGCCATCGCCGCGGACGGCGCGCCCGGACGGTCCGGTCCTCGCCCCGGCGGCCGGTCCGCATCCGCGCGCCCGGTCGGCGGCGGACGCACGGCCGGCGGCGCGGCGAGCGGCGCCGGCTGCATCCGGTCCATCCAGATCGCGCTCCAGCGGTCGCGGTCCTCCAGACGGCGCACGACGCCGCCCGACGGCCACTCCCGCCAGCGCAGGCCCTGCGCACGCGCCCAGCGCGCCACCGCGCGGTCGCGCGCCCAGCTCGCCGCGTTGCCGGTCTCCTCGTGCGACAGCAGCTCGAACGCGCCGAAGCGGCGGTGCAGCGCGGCGAGCACGGCGACCGCGTCGCCGCGCGCCGTCCACAGCCGGGTGCCGCGCGCAGCGAGCGCCGCGTCCAGCGAGGCCAGGCACTCGCGCACGAAGCCGAGGTGCCGCGCCGACGCGTCCGGCGCGCGCAGCAGCGCGGGCTCGGCGACCCACAGCGGCAGCACCGGATCGCCGCTCGCCGCCGCGTGCGCGAGCGGCGCGTGGTCGCAGACCCGCAGGTCGCGCTTGAACCAGACGACTCGGAGCATGACGCCTCGGAGCATGCCAGCCGCAGGCGGCGGGCACGGCGAATGCCCCCGGGCCGCACGCGACGCACGTCGTGCCGCGCGGCAGCGGCGCGCGGGTCGCTACGACAGCGGATCGCGGACGTCGAGGAAACCGAACTTCCGGAAGTCCCGGTCGTGGGTGTAGAGCGTGCGCACGCCGTGCTGGCGCAGCACGGTGGCCAGATGCGCGTCGGGCACGAGGTTGCCCCGCGTCGGGACGACTCCGGTCACCTCCCGGTACGCCGCCCAGAAGCCGTCCTGCTCGCCGATCACCCTCAGATGCGGCAGATCGACCAGCGCGGCGACGTTGCGCTCGGCCTCGGCCTGGCTCAGGGGCCGATCGAAGATCGCAGGATGCGTGGCCATGCGCAGATAGCCCATCAGCGTGATCCAGGCCACGCAGAAGACCTCCCCGTCGACAGCGCAGCGCTCCAGGAACGCCGCCGCCCGCTCGTGGCGCGCACTCGCCGCGTCGGACGCGTACAGCAGGATGTTCACGTCGACGCCGAAGCTCATCGGCGCGGCGCGTCCATCGCGTCGAGCAGCGCGTCCCGGTCGCCCAGGTCGACCCGCGCCCGCATCGGGCGGCTGATCCAAGTGAACGGCCTGGGGGGCCGATGGCCGTGCCGGGTGTCGGCGAGGGCCTGGGCCAGCAGGTCGGACACCAGGCGGCCCAGCGGCTTGCCCTGCACGCGCTGCAGCCGCTTCAGGTCCTTCAGGATCGGATCGTCGATGTCGATCGTGGTACGCATCGGGAATCCCTCGGCCACCGGGTGATGCGTGATGTTACCGTCAAGCGCATCAGATGCTTGAACTCATGGCGGTCGCGTCGATGCCGGCGTTCCCGCGCGGCGTCGTCGATCCGGTCGAACGCGCCGAATCGCCGGTGCAGCGCGGCGAGCACCTGCACCGCGTCGCGGCGCGCGGTCCGCGACCCGCAGATCGCGCTCGAAGCAGACGATGCGCAGCATGACCGTCCACAGCTTGCCCGCCGGGGCCCCGGACGCCGCCCATGCCCGGGCCGCACGCCGGGCCGGCACCGGTGATCGGCCCGCCCCGGGTCACCCGGCCCGGGTCACCCCGCTGCTCGCGCCGGCCCGCGTCGGAGCGATCGCGGGGTGGAACTCGATCGTGAAGCCGTCCGGGTCCCGCACGGTCAGCTCGCCCGGCTCGCCGGGCGACACGCCCGCGTCGACACCTGCCGCGCGCAGGCTCGCGGCGGCAGCCGCGAGGTCGGTCGGCTCGGCCAGCTGCAGCCGGAACGTCCGCAGCCCGATCGGCTCGTCCGGGCCGGCTTCGGTCAGCCGCAGGTCGACCCGACCGGTCGCGCCCGCGAGGCGGACCTCGCGCACCGGTCCCTGCGCGCGCTGCACCGCCTCCAGGCCAGCGATCCGCGTGAAGAACGCGACCATCTCGTCGAACCGCCGCGTCGCGAAGCGCACGCCGGTCAGGTGGCTCGGATGCAGCCGCGCGCGCGCCACGCGCCGGATCGGCGGCTCGAGGTTGTAGCGCGGCTCGTGCGAGGGCTCGCAGGCCAGCGGATCCCACGCACCGGTGACCTCGTCCTCGACCTCGAGGTTGTAGATGCGGCGCCAGTCGTTCATCTGATCGGCGTAGAACTCGTGGCCGTTGCCGTCGGGGTCGGACACGTACACGCTGTGCGAGATCAGGTGGTCCACGGTCCGCTGCACCGGATACCCCGCCTCGAGCGCACGGCGGTACGCGGCCACCAGCTCGGCCTCGGTCTCCATCTCCCAGCCCAGGTGGTTCAGGCCGGGCGACAGCCCGCGGGTCTTGGGGATCTGCAGCATCCCGTCGCGCCCGTAGCGGTCCCTGCCCCGCGACACCTCGATGATCCCGACGTCGTGGTGGGTGTTGCCGTTCGAATGGAACGCGATCAGCAGCTCGCGCTCGCGACGCACGAGCTCCAGGCCGCAGACCGACTCGTAGAACGCCACCGAGCGCTCCAGGTCGTCGACCCAGAGATTGACGTGGCCCAGCCGCCGGGGGCGGAATCGGACCTCGGTGGGACGGACGGCGGTCTGGGCGGCAGGGGGGGTCATCGTGCGCTCCTTGCGCGGGCGGTCGGCACGACGCGCCGCGTCAGCGGACGAACTGTATCCCGACGGTGACGTCCTCCGGATCGACGACGAACGGCAAGCGGACGCGTGCGCCCGCAATCGTCGATTCCCGAAACGGCGACCGAAGCGCGAGCCGGAGGATCCCCTGCCCGGGCGAAGTCGAGGCCGGGCCGCACCGCGGTGGGTCGATCGCCGGCCCGCGGCCGGCCGGCTCACCGGGCGAGCACCCTGCCGAGCGTCCACCGGTCGTCGCGACCGGCGTGCCGCGGGATGCGCTCGATCGCAACCCGACGCGGCCCCTCGCTCAGGCCCCGCCCTCGCCGAACTGCTGCGCGAGCCAGCGCTCGATCGCGTCGCGGACCTGCTCGGGGCGCTCGGTGAGGGGCCAGTGGCTGCAGGCGACCTCGACCACGGTGGTGCCCGGCGCGGCGAGGCGTTCGCGCATCCGCTGCGGATCGGCGAAGTGGGCGGCGGTGGACAGCAGCGCGAGCGTCGGCGGCGCCGGGCCGCGGCGCGCCGGTACCGCGCGGAACATCTCGACCAGGTCCTGCAGGTACACGGCGGTGGCGGTGGTGCGCAGGTCGGCACGGGTCGAGCTGTAGCGCCGGATGAACTCGGCCTCGGCCTGCGGCGAGGCGAGCGCTTCGCGCGCCTCCCGATCGAGCGCGCGCAGATCCAGCGGGGGCAGACGCCGCCGGTGCAGGCCGAGCGCGTTCAGCGCGCGCACCGCGGCGGCGGCGACCGACAGCAGCGGCCCCGCGCGGGCGAGCCGATGCCAGCGCGGCAGCAGCGCGTCGCGGAACACCGGGTCGATCAACACCAGCCCGCGCACGCGCTCCGGGTGGCGCGCGGCGAAGTGCAGCGCGACCTGCGCACCCAGGCTGTGCCCGACCACCACGGCGTCGGCGTGACCGCACGCGTCGAGCAGCGCCGCGAGGTCGTCGCTCCAGACCTCGTGCGAGACCGCCCGCCGCGACGGCGAGTCGCCGTGCCCCCGCAGGTCCGCGCGCAGCAGGTCGTGGCGCACGTCGAGCGTGGTGTGCTCGACGAACTCGGAGAACCGCGTGAGATTGCTCGCCAGACCGTGCAGCAGTAGCACCGCGGGCCGCCCGGGCGGCGACCGCGCGCGGCGCCGCCGCGCGGCCACGGTGACCCCGTCCGGGCGCAGCAGCGGCACCGGGGTCTCGGGCTGACGGGCGAGGGCGGGGTCCATCGGCGGCGGCGGGCTCGGTGGCGTGGGCAACACTCTAAGCCGGGCGCCCGCCCGAAGGCACCCGCCCCGGATCCGCCCGCCTGGTGCATCCTGCGCGGATCGGCCCGACCGTCGACGCCGACGCCGCCCCGAGCAGCGGATCGTCGCGCGCGACGGTGGCCGACCCAAGACGCTCCGGGAGGGTCCGATCCCCGTGCTCGCGATCGACGGCAGCAGGCTCCGGCACCGAGGGTGCGCCGGGGCGGTCGCGCGCGGGTGCGACCGGCTCGGGGGGCCTCGGCGGTCGCGCCACGGCCGTGATCCCGACCGACTCCGGCGCGCCGCCCGCGGCGTCGCGGCGAGCATCCGGGCGGTCGTCGCGCTCCTGGGGCTCGCGCTCGTCGCGGGCGGTGCCGCGGGCGGTGAGGTCGCGCTCGAGGTGCGGGCGGCGCTGAGCGCGGCGTCGCCCGACCCGGTGGTGCGCGCGGTGCAGGCGGCCTGGGCCGACCGGGGGTTCGAGCCGCGCTTCGTCGCGCCCGGGCCGCCGCACCGCCCGACGCCCCTCGCGTACGCGGTGCTCGAGGTGCTCGCCGACGCCCCGGCGCGCGGCCTGCCGGTGGCGGCCTATCGGCCCGACGCACTGCGCGCGGCGCTCGAGTCGGCCGTCGACCCGCGCACGGCCGCGCGCGCCGAAGCCGCGCTCGCCCTCGCCTACGGCCGTCTCCTGGCCGACGCGGGGTTCGGGCGCGTCGACCCGCGCACGCTCGGGCTCGACCTGCCGCAGCAGCGTCGCCGCGACGGCCTCCAACCCGCGGTGCGGGCCGCACTCGGCGAGCCCGACCCGCGCGAGGCACTCGCTGCGATCGAGCCGGCCCTGCCGCCGTACCGTTCGCTGCTCGCCGCGCTGCCGGCCTGGCGCGCGCGCGCAGGGGCCCGCGCCGCCGGCGCTGCCTCCGGTGCGCGGCAAGGTCGAGCCCGGCGACGCGTGGCCGGGCGTGCCGGCGCTGCGCGCACGCCTGCAGGCCGAAGGCGATCTCCCGGCGACGACGCCGCAGGCGCCATCCGACCGGTACGCGGGCGACCTGCCGCAGGCGGTGCGCCGCTTCCAGCAGCGGCACGGACTGGAGCCCGACGGCATCCTCGGCGCCCGTACGCTCGCCGAGCTCGCCGTCCCGGCCGAGGATCGGGTCCGGCGCATCGAGCTCACGCTCGAGCGGCTGCGCTGGCTCGGCGCGACGCCGCCCGGGCGCTACGTGGCGGTCAACCTGCCCGCGTTCCGGCTGTGGGCGGTCGACGGCGGGCGGGTCGCGCTGTCGATGGCGGTGGTGGTCGGCCGGGTCGCCTCGCGCACGCCGGTGTTCGTCGACGCGATCGAGGCGGTCGAGTTCAACCCGTACTGGAACGTGCCGCGCTCGATCGCGGCGCGGGAGCTCTACCCGAGCTTCGCGCGCGATCCGGGCTGGCTCGCGGCCCAGCACATGGACCTGATCGGCGGCGACGTCCCGCGCGACCTGCGGGCGGCGCTCGCCAGCGGCGCGGCGCGCCTGCGCCAGCGGCCCGGCCCGTGGAACGCGCTCGGGCGCGTGAAGTTCGTGATGCCCAATCCGCACGACGTGTACCTGCACGACACGCCGGCCCGCGCGCTCTTCGCCCGCAGTCGCCGCGACTTCAGCCACGGGTGCATCCGTCTGGAGGATCCGCTGGCACTCGCGGCGTTCGCGCTGCAGGGCCGGCCCGAGGCGCCGCGTGCGCTGATCGACGAGGTGCTCGCCACCGACCGCAACCGCGTGGTGCCGCTCGCCGCGCCGATCCCGGTGCTGATCTTCTACGCGACCGTGACCGCCGGCGCCGACGGCCGGCTGAGCTTCCTGCCGGACCTGTACGGCCACGACGTCCGCCTCGAGCAGGCGCTTCGGGCGCTGCACCGGGCGACCACGGCGCGCTGACCCGCCGCGGCGACGCCGGCCCCGTGCGCGCCGCGGGCCGGGGCGGTCACCAGCTGCGAACCGGGCCGGTGTCCAGATGCACGAACCGCTCGCGCGGGTAGTAGCCCACGCCGCCCGCACGCAGGCTGCGCGCGACGTCGCGCAGATCGGCGAGCGGCACGTCGGCCAGGCGGACGTCGATCGCGCGGCCCTCCAGGTGCAGGCTGCGGCGCGCGACGCCGCCCCCGCCGGTGGCCCGCAGCATCGCGTTCGTGCGCTCCGAGCGGTAGCCCGAGATCACCTCGAACGGCTCGCGCGTGCCGGTGAGCCGCACGACCCGCAGCAGCTGCTCGAGCAGCGCCGGGTCGATCGGATGGACCTCGCCGGTCCGGACGTCGCGCAGCAGGTGGTCGATGCGGCGCAGCACCGCGCGGTCGGACGGCCCGCCGGGCGGCCACGGCGTCGACAGCCGCTCGCCGGTGTGCAGGTGCACGAACGACAGCGCCGCGCCCGGTGCCCCCGCCGCGTGCGCGGCGCCGAAGGCCGCGGCGGGCACGACCAGCGCCGCGACGCCGGCCAGCGCGCGGCGGCGCGCGGCCGAGCGGCCGACGTCGGGTGGCCGGCCGGCCCCGGCACCGTCGCCCGCCGCGGCCGGCGTGCTCAGCGCTGGCGCAGCGCGTCCAGGGCCGATTCGCACAGTCGCAGGTGCTCGGCGGTCAACGGCCGGTCGCGCGCGGCGTCGACCACGCTCTCCAGCACCAGCGCGGCGACCTCCGAACGGCTGCGCGACTCCTGCAGCCCGCGCCGAAGGTCGGCGACCAGCCGATCGCGCGCGTCGAGTTCGCGCACCAGCGGATCCCAGTGCGGTGCCCGGTACTGGTCCAGGATCCGCTCGGCCGCCGACCCGTCGCCGGTCAGCGCGTCGAAGTCGAAGCGCACGCCGAAATCGCGCAGGCCCTCGATCGGATTGACGCCCCGATCGCCGACCTGCTCGAACCCCATGCTCCAGTCAGAGTACTGGCGCTGCGGCACCTCGCGGCGGCTCAGGATCCGGACGTCCTCGTGACGCGGGTCCCGGGCGAGGCGCTGCACCAGGCCGTCGATCACCTCCGCCTCGCCCTCGATCACCTGCAGGAACGTGTCGTTGCCGAACAGCAGCATCCCGGTGATGCCGCTCGCCTGGTTGCTGCGACGCGCGTGCATCAGCAGCGCGAGCAGATCGCCTGCCGACATGGGCCGGGTGGCACGGCTCAGGTAGGACACCTGGATCATCGTCGCTCCGAGTGAATCGCGCGTCATCGATGGTATACGACGCGGCCACGCCCTGTCCGCCGCCGGTCGGATTCCCGCGTCGGCGCCCTCGGTGGGGTCGGCCCACTGCCACGAGAGGGTCCGGGTCACCGTCGCCGGACCCGCGTCGCCGAGACCGCGACGGCCATCGCCGGCCCGGGGAGATCACCCCACTCGTGCGCCGACCGCCGTCTGCGGGCCGACGCCTCGGATCCGGCCGCCGGTCCGCGCCGCCGCGACGGCGAGCGAGCCCGGCGTGCGCCGACCGCGACGACGCCGCTGACCGTTGCGCCCAAGCGACGCATCCGTAGCGCCCTGGCCACGACTCCGCGCTTACGTCATCGAGGACCTTGCCCCACCGGAGCAAGTTGGGTGACCGTACTCTGGCCCGCTCGGGTGATGCGCGTCGCCTCGCCCGTCGTCGGTGCCCACGAGAAGGAGACCGCCATGCCCGCGATCGGAATCGCCCCGGTCGACCGGCCGCTGTCGATGGTCGACGTCGTCGCCGTCGCGCTGCTCGACGGCGACCTCAAGGTGCTGCTGGTGCCGCGCCAGCGCCTGCGACTGGGCGAGCCCCACCCGAACCGCTGGTCGCTGCCCGGTGGCGGCGTCGACATCCGTCACGACGAGTCGTTCGACGCCAGCGCCGCGCGCCGACTCGCCGAACAGACCGGCCTGAGCGGTGACGTCCTCGAGCAGGTCGGCACCTGGGGCGGACCGCGCCGCGATCCGCGCGGCTGGTCGGTGACCACCGTGTACCTCGCGCTGGTGCCGACCGAGCAGGCCCGGGCGGTTGCGGCGCGCTGCGCCGGGCCGCTGGGCAGCGGCGCGCAGTGGCATCCGACCGACCGTGCGCGGCGCCCCGGCCCGCTCGCGTTCGATCACGACCAGCTGCTGGAGGCGGCGCTCGGTCACCTGCTGGAGCGCGCCGAGCACTCGGTGCTGCCGGCCGCGCTGCTGCCGGCGACCTTCACGCTGCCCGAGATGCAGCGCTGCTTCGAGGCGGTGCTCGGACGCGGACTGGAGAAGTCGGCGTTCCGGGCGCGCATGCTGTCGGCAGGCGCGGTCTGCGGCACGGGCGAGTACGACACCGACTCGCGCCGGCCGGCGATGCGCTACCGGATGGCGGTGCCCGCCGGCACCCGGCTACCGGGCAGCCTGCGCCGCGGCGCGGACGGGACGACATCGGTCGCACGGGCCCTGCCGCCGGGCTCGGACCTCGCGCCGGCAGCGGTCCCCTCCCCGCGCGGCGCCGCCGACCGGTCGCTGCCCGCACTTTGACGCCCGCCTCGCGCCGCAGCGGGCACGGGCCGGGCGACCGCGGACGGGCCCCGGAGGCGACCCACCTTGCAGTTCCGGATCCGAGCGATCGTTCACGCCGCTCGGGCAATGCCTCGCTGCGGCCAGGGGGGCCGCTGCGTCAGCGGCTCCAGGGCACAGGCGCCGGCAGGACCTGCTGGAGCACCGGCCGCAGGCCAGGCACCTCCCGCATCAGCCCCCACGGGTCGACCCGGCCGGTCTTGATCTGCCCCTCGAGCAGGCGCGACAGGTCGCGCAGCCGATCCGTCGCCTCGATGTCGTCTGAACGGGCCTGCCAATACTCCCGCATGAGACGCTCTGTCCCGGGATTGGACAAGCGGGTCAGGGCGTAGTGGTTCAAAGAACCGTCCGTATGCCGCACGTCTGCGTTCTGCTTGAGGGTTAGCGACAAATCCTCGCCCGCGCGTTCCCGCCGAGCGGCGGCGCTCGCGAACTCGGACTTGCGCAGCGCGACCAGGTCGTTGACCGCCTTGTCCAGCAGACGATCGACAGGCCCGAGCGGCGTGGGCAGCTTGCGCCACCGTTCGAAGGCGGCGTCGAGCCTCACCAAGTCCTTGACCGGACTCGACATCACCGCCTCAGGTTTGTACCCTAACTTCTGAAGCGCAGGCCAGTAAGCCGTGATTGTCCAATTGTGGTCGTCCCCACTCCCCCTCAAGGGCGCATCGCGCGAAGTGAGAAACTGGGCCGCCTGCTCGAACCGCCAGGGTGGGATCAGTGCCTTGCCCTTAGGATCCGAGGGATCGACGATCTCCGGACGCAACCATTCCGGAATCCGCGAGCCCTTCGGACTGGCATGACCGGCCGGTGCAGACCCCGGCCTTTGCGTCGCCTGGGCGAGCAGCGTCCCGACCGGCGTTGCGCCGACGGAGGGCAGAGCGTTCGAAGCTGTCATCGCGATGATCCTCGGGTTCGGTCAAGACCGCGTCGCACGGCCAGCGGCCAGGGTCGTGGAACGTTCGCACGCCCGACGGCGC
>Ga0169931_10000652_pt1 | contig 57614 bp, 41 predicted proteins | sample Kivu_15m_20L_FD_129675 | JGI IMG/M metagenome (GOLD analysis project Ga0169931, IMG submission 129675) | Freshwater microbial communities from Lake Kivu, Western Province, Rwanda to study Microbial Dark Matter (Phase II) - Kivu_15m_20L... | ecosystem: Environmental > Aquatic > Freshwater > Lake...
AGTCAGGTTGAGTGCTGAAGCAGAAGTAATTCCACTGGCGGCGGAGAGGTAGCTGGACGCGACCAGTCCTGAATCAGTCGTTCCGTAGCCCGCCGTCAGCACATTTAGTGTCGATGTGCTGCTTCGCCAATTCTCCTGAGTGAAACTGATGGAAATTGAAGTGATCACCTGTCCGCTTCCAAAGTCGTTTTGAAGCTCAAAGCCAAATGCAGGAACCGTTCCACCTGACGCAAGACTGCCAAGGGCTCGATCCGTGGTATTCACCGTGGCATGCCCGAAATTCATCATTGCCCCTGTAGTGGATGTGCCATCGGTCGCAAAAAGCGCGGTCGCCGAAGTTCCTGTCCCCGACAGCTTCACGGCGTCAAACGACGTTCCTGCAACCGCCACCTGAGTTCCCGATGCGGCCGGCAGAAAAGAGTTCACATTGGCGGTTCCAAGGCCGTTGAAATCTTCGGTAATGGTCGGGTTGGAACCCGTGAACACGTAGGCCCCGAATCCGGGCAATGCACTGCAAAGGCTGAATCCTACCGCGACTGATAGATGGTATGCTTTCGTTGATGCTTGTTCCTTTGATACGCCGAGCGGGGGATGTCCCGGACGCGATGGATTTGGCCTCGGAATCCGAATCCTTCAAGGGCGGAGTTCCCAAATTTGGTTACTTTTTTGCGCCTTCACTTCGGCATCCATGAGCCGGACTGGATTCAGGCCGGTGGCCAACGCCAGGGAAATCCCTTTTCCCGCAGCATTTTGGAACAGACGCGTTGGCTCCTGCCCCGGTTTGAAGGGTCCGACCAGCCGGGCGCACCGGTGACGTGGTCCGAGAGAAGGCCCGGTGCCGGACAGGGTCGAGGCGCGCCCGGTCAAGCGCTTCACCCTGCCGCAGCCTCATGCCGCTTGCCCCAAATCCGGCTCCCGCCTTCACTCCGCGCCGCGCGTCCCTGCCGGACGCCCCCAGATGCGTCGCTCGCCCTCCAAACTCGCCTACTTCGTCCTCGAAGGCGCGAACTCCTTCGCCACGGCCTACTATTTCAATTACCTGCTGTTCCTCCTGCGGGACCGCCACCAGTTCGGCAACCTGCACAATCTCGCCGTGGTCGCCGGGGTGGGCCTGCTTTACATCCCGGCTTCGTGGCTGGGGGGACGTTTTGGCCAACGCCACGGATACTTCACCTCGTTGCGGGTCGGGTTCGGGGGGCTGCTGGTCGCGATGGGCGTCGGATGGTGGGGGCAGTCGCTGGGTTTCCTGCTGCTCGGCGTGGCGGTGTGGTCGGTTTCGATCTGCTTCACGTGGCCCATCCTGGAGGCGTTGGTCAGCGAGCGTGAGGAACCGCAACGGCTCCTGGACCGTGTAGGGCAATACAACGTCGTCTGGGCGGCCACCATGGGACTGGCCCAGTTCGTCGGCGGCTGGCTCTTTGTCCGGCTGGGACCCAACAGCCTGTTCTGGCTCCCGGCAGGAGTTCACCTGCTCCAGTTTCTGGTCACCTGGCCGCTCAAGACCCGTCACGACGCCTGGCTCGGCCACGGGTCGTCAGAGGCCAAGGCAAGTGTCCCCCACGACGCGGCGGAACGGCCCGCCTATTTCCAGCGGCTGGCCTGGATCGCCAATCCGCTGGCCTACATGGCCATCAACACCGTCAACGCCGTGATTCCGGGCATCGCCGCAAACCTCGGCCTCGGGATTGCCGAGGCGGGTGCGCTGATGTCTGTGTGGCAGCACATGCGCACTGCGTCGTTCGTCGTGCTGTGGCGTTGGCCGAACTGGCATTACCGGTTCGGCTGGTTCATCGGTTCCTTCGCCCTGCTGGTGCTCTCGTTCCTGCTGATGATGCTCACCCGCAGCCAGTCGGTGCTGGTGGTGTCCCAGCTTGCCTTCGGCTGGGCCACCGCCCTGATCTACTACTCGTCGCTCTACTACGCGATGGACGGCTCGGACACCCACGGCGAGCACGGCGGCATTCACGAATCGCTCATCGGCATCGGCATCTGCGGCGGCCCGGCCCTCAGCGCGTTGACCCTGTGGCTGAGCGGCACCCCGGCCGCCCCGGCGACGGCCGTGGGAGCCATCCTGCTCGCCGGCTTTGGTTGGTGCTGCCATCTGAAACTGCGTTCCTCCAAATGACGCGTCGTCCGGCGGGCGAGGCTCAGCCTTTCCACGGGGAAATGGCATTCAATGCCGGCACTATCTTTCGGCGCAGTTCGAGGAAATTCACCTCGCCAGTGTGGCGGTAGATTACTTTGCCGTCCGGCCCGATCAGCACCGTGTGAGGCAGCGCGCCATTCCAGGTCGGATCCAGCGCCTCCATCAGTTTGTATTTGTCGGTGCTTCCGAAGATCAGGTTCCGGGTCGAGGCATGGTGCTTGTTCAGAAACTTCAGGACATCGGCCTGTTCGTCCGGAAACTGCGCGGCGAGGGTCACCAGTTCAAAATCGCGGTGACGGAAACGAAGGTTGGTGTCCAGCAGGTCGTCGAACTCTGCGACACACGGTCCGCACCAAGTGGCCCACACGTTGATCAGCCGGACCTTGCCGGTGCCGCGGTTGGAGGCGAGTTCGCGGAGGGCGGCTTCATCTGCCTGGGATAGACTCACGGGCTCCCGACGGACTTTTTCCAGCCATTGCCGGGACGATTCCGCCTTGTCAGCCCATTTGGTCGAGCAGCCGAAGACCTTGGTTTCAGTGACGGGCGGCTCCTTTCCCGCGAGCAATGCGTCAATCGCGTTGCGCGTGTCGCGAACCTTCACAAGAGCTTCGCGTTCGCTGTCGTCGATCCTTCCGCGAAAGCGCAGACGCCGGGACTCGTCGAACACGAAAACGTGAGGCGTAACTGCTGGACCATATCGCTTGGAAACGGCTTCCGTCGCACCGTCGTCGAGATAGGCAAAGTTGAACTCACGCTCCTTGGCCCGGATCATCATGTCTTCGAAGTCGTCACCAACGTCGGTGTATCCGAGTTCGTCGGCACGAACCGCCGCCGGGCTGTTGGGGTTGATCGCCACCACCGCCACACCTTTTTCGGAATAGTCCCGCACCAGTTGTTTTAGGCGCTCCTCGTAAGCCTGGGCCGTGGGGCAATGATTGGAGGTAAAGACCAGGGCCAAGACTTTGGCCTCGGCGAAATCCTTCAGGGAATACCGTTTCCCGTCCACGCCCGGCAAATCGAAGTCAATCGCCTGTGCCCCCAAGGCCAGCGGCGGGTAATTCGGTTCCGCAGATAGGCACGGAATTGAAGACCAAAGCAGGGTGCAAACAGCGAGGAGGGGAAGGGGCTTCATCGCTTTCAGGCTACAAAAGCACCAACGAGGAGCAAGCGGTGGAATCCGGAACCTCAGCCCTCTCGAATTCCGGATGATTTGGCAGCGTCGCACTGTTGCTGCCGCCGGTGGCCGTGTTACGAATCGTCCGGCCGCCCCAGTCGCCACGATGAACCTCTCGCACCTCCTGATCAGTCATGGACTGCTGACCGAAAGCCAACTGAACGACGCGATGTCGCTCCAGCGGGCCGAAGGACTGCGCCTCGATCGCGCGATTGTGCAGCTCGGGTTCCTCTCGGAGCAGCAGTTGCTGGAACTGATGGCCCAGCAGCTTCACCTGCCGATGGTCCGGTTGCAGGAGCTGACCATCACACCGGAGATCCTCCGGGCGCTGCCGTCCAAGGTGGTTTACCGCAAACGCCTGGTGCCCGTTTCCCGGGAGAACGGCGTGCTCAACGTGGCCACGAGCGACGCCTTCGACCTCTACGCCTTCGACGACCTGCGCCTGAGCACGGGCATTGACGTGCAGCCGGTGCTCGCCCCGCGCGACGACATCGAGAAGTTCATCAAGTCGCACTACGGCCTGGGCGGCGACACGCTCGACGAGATGGTCGGCGCCGACGACCTGGAGGGGGTCAGTGTCACCGGCGAATCCGGCGAGGACCTGCTCGAAATGGCGCAGGAAGCCAGCGTCATCAAGCTGGTGAACGAGATCATCGTCGAGGCCGTCAACGAGCGCGCGTCCGACATCCACATCGAGCCCTACGAGCACCACATGGCGATCCGCTACCGGATCGACGGCGTGCTCCAGGAAGCCTCGGTGCCGCCGCAGATGCACCGGTTCCAAGCCGCCATCATCTCGCGCATCAAGATTCTCGCGAACCTGAACATCGCCGAACGCCGCATTCCGCAGGACGGCCGCATCAAGTTCCAGGTCGGCGGCCGTCAGGTGGACGTCCGCGTGAGCGTCATCCCGATGGTCTTCGGCGAGGGCGTGGTGATGCGTCTCTTGGACAAGTCGAACGTGCTCTTCACGCTCCAGCAGCTCGGCATGGACGACACGACCTACGGGATGTTCAAGGGCCTGATTGACCGTCCGCACGGCATCTTCCTGGTCACTGGCCCGACCGGTTCCGGCAAAACCACCACTCTCTACGCCGCGCTCAACGCCATCATCGGCCCCGGCCTGAAGGTCATCACCGTCGAGGACCCGGTGGAATACAACCTCCAGGGCGTGAACCAGATTCCGGTCCACCACCAGGTCGGGATGACGTTCGAGAAGGGCCTGCGGGCGATCCTGCGTCACGACCCCGATGTCGTGATGATCGGGGAAATTCGCGACCTTGAAACCGCCAGCGCCGCGACGCAGGCGGCGATGACCGGCCACCTCGTGCTCTCCACGCTGCACACCAACGACGCCGCCTCGGCCGCCATGCGTTTGATCGAGATGGGCGTGGAGCCGTTCCTGGTCAGCAGCACGATGATCGGCGCGATGGCCCAGCGGCTCGTCCGCCGCGTGTGCCCCAAGTGCAAGGAACTCTACGAACCCGACCCGGCGAACCTGCCGCGCGACCTGATCCTCGAACCGGGCCAGAAACTCGCCCGCGGCACCGGCTGCCCGAACTGCCGCGGCACCGGCTACCGCGGCCGGACCGGCCTCTACGAATTGATGGTCATGAGCGACATCATCGGCGAGAAGATCATCGAACGCGCACCGACGCCCCAGATCATCGCCGCCGCCCGCCCCACCGGCCTGCGCCTGCTCCGCGAAGACGGCTGGATCAAGGTCCGCGCCGGCCACACAACCCCGGACGAGGTGGTGCTGTGCACGGCGCTGTGAATGTCGAGCCAAGATTTGCAGACATGGAACACGAGATCGAGGCGGCTGAACGCGAGCGCCTAACCAAGCTTTCAGCGAAGTGCCCAGCATGGCTGAAAAGCCTGTGGACACTTATTTCCTGCACCCTCGCACTGTTGGCGACGTTTGCTGTGGCATCAAACCTAAAGGCGCTGTTGATGGGGAAGGGCGGTTTCGGGAGCCTGTTCGCAAGCTTGCTGGTGGCTGTGGTGCCGTTGCTGTTGATTGGCGTTTCCCGCGATCTTTGGATTCTGCCGAGGGCTTTGAAAGGAGAGGCGAAAACATGGCTGCTTTGAAGCCGGGGCCATTCCGCGGCTGGCGGCGGCTCCGCGCGGGAGCGCGACTCTCTGAGTCGCGAGTAAATGCTCCTTCAATTCGTTGTCCCAATTTGATGGCCGCCGGTTGGCGAAACCTTGGTTCCCTTGCGGCTCAGAGAGCCGCGCTCCCGTAGAGACATGCCCCAGTTCACCTACACCGCCATGAACGAGCCCGGGGCGCCGGAGGCGCGGCAGACGGTAGCCCACGGCGTGAGCCGTGGGTTTGCGCGGCATTGCAAACAAGCCCCGGCAGGGGCGGCAGAGGCTGGGCGAAAATTTGAAGCACACCCGCCCTCACCCCGGCCCTCTCCCCCGGGGAGAGGGGGAATGTCACCACACCCCGGGCTGGCTCAGCATTTTGGGCTCCGACACAGCGAAGCTTTCTTCCCGCAACCCCGACGCGGTCCTTGCCAATCCGTCAGGTGGAATCCGAGCGTGTCTGCCTGCGTCTCCCTCTCCTTGGGGGAGAGGGCTGGGGTGAGGGCGGGCGTCTTCACTCATTCGCCGGAGCCCAGTGGACCGGAGCGCGGGCGGTCAAGCCGGCACGAACACCCCGACCGGAACCAAGCTTGTTCCAATCCTCGCGGACGCTGACCGTCCGCGCTCCTGATTGACCATGCCCCACTTCACCTACACCGCCATGAACGAGGCCGGCGCCCGGGTCACCGGGGCGCTGGAGGCCGACAGTGAGGCGGCGGTGCTGCGGGCGCTGGAGGAAAAGCGCTTGTTCCCCGTTTCGGTGAAGGGCAAGGGCGTCACCGCCGAGGGCAAACCGAAGCGCCGCCGAGTCAAGTCCGCCGATCTCGGCATGATCTACAGCCAATTGGCGGATCTGCTGGGCTCGGGCGTGCCGCTGCTGCGGGCGCTGGATTCGTTGGTGAAATCCACGCCAGCACCGCACCTCAAGGAACTGCTGAAGGAAATCCGTTCCGCCGTGGCCGAGGGCAAGTCGCTGACCGAGACGCTGAAGCAGTATCCGGAAATCTTTCCGCCGCTGCACACGGCCATGATCCAGGCCGGCGAACGGGCCGCGTTCATGGAGGAGGTATTACGCAGCCTCGCGGGCTTCATCGAGCGGTTTGAGGAACTGCGCAGCAAGGTCATGGGCGCACTCATCTATCCGGCGGTGCTGGCAGGCCTGGGCACAGTGGTGATGTTCGCCGCGCTGATGTTCTTCGTGCCGAAGTTCGAGCCGCTGCTGGCCAACGCGAAGAAGCCGCTGCCGTCGGAGATCATGTTCGCGGCCAGCCACATCGTGCGGAACTACTGGTATCTGGTCGCCCTCGCCCTCGCCGGCTTGGTCGCCCTGGTCTGGTTCAACCTGAAGAACGAAACCGTGCGCCGAAAAATGGAGGTCTGGCAGCTCAAGATTCCCGTTGTCGGTTCGGCTCTGCGCCTGCTGGCGATCACGCGCTTCTGCCGGATCCTCGGCACCATGCTGGCGAACGGCGTGCCCCTGCTCGCCGCGCTGAAAATCAGCAAGGACGCCACCGGCTCGAACATCCTGGCGGACCGCATCGCCGAGGCCGCGGAAGCGGTCCGGGATGGCAAGCGCCTGTCGGAACCGTTGACCAAAGGCGACTTCATCCCGGAACAGATCCTCGCCATGATCACCGTCGCCGAGGAATCCAACAACTTGGACAAGGTGCTCGTGCAGATCGCCGACACCGTGGAGCGCCGCACCAACCGCCAGGTGGACCAAGCGGTGCGCCTGATTGAGCCGGCGATTCTCGTCTGCGTGGCGGCGGCGATCGGTTTCCTCGCGCTGGGTCTGCTGCTGCCCATCTTCACAATGGCGAGCGCACTGGGCTCAAAGTGATTTCACCGGTCGGCGACCAGCCCGGTTCAGCCGCTGAAAACTAGCCGTAATGCAGTTGAATCTTGTGGGGCGTTTGCGCGTCCCGCTAAGGTCGGAAAACTGCTTTTCATCTCTGTATGACCGTTTCGCAGCTCAGCGCCATGGCCCGCCGTCGTCGGCGTGCGTCGGGTTTCACCCTCATCGAAATCCTCCTCGTCATCGTCATCATCCTGCTCTTGGCCGGCGCGCTCGTCGTGTTTGTGCTGCCCCAGCAGAAAGGCGCCGAGAAGAACACCACCCGCCTGATGCTCCAACAGGTGGCCAACGCGCTCGACACCTACCGCCTCAATCTCGGCCATTACCCGAACGAACAGGAGGGCGGACTCGATGCCCTGCTGAAGAAGCCGACGTTTGAAAACGAGCGCCTCGGCGAAAAGTGGCAGGGACCGTATCTGAAGCCCGGCACCGTTCTCGACGATCCGTGGAACAACAAGATCCGCTACGAGCTGAATGACGCCACCACCGGCACCGGCACGGGCGGCGCGGGCGGCGAATCGGCGGGTGCCCTGCCCTACAAGCTCTTCTCGGTCGGCCCCGATGGCCAACCGGACACCGACGACGACATCAAGCTCGCGGCGGACAGCAACGACCCGAATTCGACCTCGGCTCCGAAGTGAGTCTTCGCCGTGAATCGCGCAGCAACTGAATGGGCATCACCGGCCGGCGACACCACGCCACCGGGACCGGCTTCACCCTCATTGAGCTGGTCCTGACGGTTGTCCTGTTGCTGCTGCTCGCCGGCGCCGCGGTCTTCAACTTCAATTCCGCCCAACGCGGCGCCCAATTGGAAGAGGGTGCCGGGCAGGTGGAATCGCTGTTCCGATTTGCCCGGGCTCAGGCCGCGGGCACCGGCCGCCGGGTGCTGGTCCGGTTCGGTTCGGAAATGCCGGGCGCAGCCGCCGCAGACTCCACCAACGCCGTCGCGGAACCGCCCGGAATCCAGGTGCTGTGGGAGCCGGACCCACTGACGGAACCTGGCAAGTTCGTTCCGCTGCCCGAAGCGGCCGCCTTTGCCGAGCACCTCAACGAACTGGTCCGTTTTGAAGCCACACTGCCGGACCCGTTCAGCGGCTCCACCAACGACCTTTCGACCACGGTGACGATCGCCACGGACGACGCGGCCGCTTCGCTCACTGCGCCCGAATCCTCCACCGGCGGCACCAACGGTGTTCCCGCCGCCATCGTGTTTTATGCGGACGGCTCCAGCGACTCCGCGGATTTCCAGCTCGTGTCCGTCGAACCTGAAGACCGCCGGCGGGTTCGACTGATCCTCGCCGGTCTCACGGGCACGGTGCGGCGGAAGTGGATCGCCCCGGAAAGCGATGCCGGCCTGACTTCCGAAGCGTCGGCGGCGGACTTCGGCGCCGCTGACGCTGCGCTGACGCCGTTGTCAGGAAAGGCCGCACCGTGAAGTCACTTCGGCAAACTTTCGCCCGCAGTTCCTGGGTCTCGCCCCGCGAACACGCGTCCCGGCGCCGCGCTGTTGAGCGGGCGGCGGTGCTCATGGAGGTGCTGCTCGCGCTCGCCCTGTTTGTCGGTGCGGCTGCGGTGGCCACCACGGCATTGAACGCTTCCCTCGAAAGTGTCGAACGCCAGAAACTGGGGCTGCATGCGCTCAACCTCGCGAGCAGCACTCTCGCCGAGCTTCAGCTCGGCCAGCGGCCGTTGGCGGCCCAAAGTCCTCGTCCCTGCGACGCGCCGTTCGAGGACTGGTCTTGGGAACTGGCCGTTTCGCCGCTCGAAGCGGAGTCCACCGAAGCCGCCGCCAGCAGCCAGGTCCGCGCGGAAGTGATCATCCGGCACTCCACCCGCCCGATCGTGCAACGCCTCACGCAGATCCTGCCGGTGCGCGCCACGACCAACACCACCGCCAACGCCTCGTCCGCACCATGAGGGCCCGGCGAAACATTCCCACCGTTGGGGTCCGGCACCAAGGTCAACGGGCCTTCACCCTCGTCGAAGTCATCCTTGCGATCGGCATCGTCGTGTCGTTGCTGATCGTCGCCCTGCTGTTTTACCGGCAGGCCGCGGACCTCCGGAACCAGATCCTCGCGGAGTCCGAACGCTGCTCTACCATCCGGTTGCTGCTCGACCGACTGGCGGCCGACCTGCGCGAAGCCATGCCGAACGCGGAGTCGGGCTACGATTTCCTCGGTGACCCGGGCTCGCTCAGTTTTGTTCGTCCCTCCCTGGCCCGGCCCCGCACCGGAGCGGCGGGAGCCGCGGCATTTCCCGGCCTCATGCGGGTCACTTACGCCGCGGTGCTGGGCAACGAAGGGACCAACCGGGCCGTCATCGGTTTCGACCGCACCGAGGGTCCGCCGCGGCTACTGCGCCCGGCACTTTCGCTCGCCGATTCAACCAACACTTCCCTGACTCGCGTCGTGGTTCCGGCCGCGCTGGACTTGGCCATCACCAACAACCCAGTCGAACCGCTTACCGAACTCATCCACTACGTCCGCTTCCGCTACTGGGACGGCGCCGCTTGGGTTTCCAGCTGGACCAACGCTGCCCCGCCGCCCGGAGTTGAAATCATTCTCGCCACGGATCCGGCCCCCGAAACCGGCATCGAGCCGCTTGAATCGGACACCGAAGTCGCGAACGCTGGCGAATACCCCCTCGGCGCCCTTCGTCGGGTGGTGTTCCTGCCGGTGGGAAAGCGGGTCAGGAAACCCGAAGCCGTTGCGGACGAACTTCTTTCACCCCCGTGAGAACACCCGGCGCAGAACGCGGATGGCGGCGTGCGGAATGCCGGTGCATTCCCGGCACCGTCGCGCCCGGGCGCCGGCAATCTCCCGGCTTCGCCCTGCTGGCGGTGCTCGTGTTCATCCTGCTGCTCTCGATGGTCACGGTGAGCCTCCTTTTCCGTTCCCGTTCGGAGGAGACGGCCGCCAGCGCGAGCGCTGCCGGTGAGCAGGCCTGGCTCGTTGCGCTCAGCGGAGTGCAGGAAGCCCTGCGGGTCGCCGCCGCGGCCCAGTCGGTCGGCGACTGGCTGGACAATCCCACGGCGTTCCGTGAACGCACGGTCTTCGAGGATGGCTCGGACATCTGGCGTTTCACGGTCTTTTCGCCCGGAGACAGCGAATCGCTCACCGAGGTCCGCTTCGGCCTCACCGACGAGGCGGGCCGGGTAAACCTCAATCACCCCGGCGGCGCGGATTTGGCCAAGATTCCCCGCCTGACCCCAGCCCTGCTCCGGGCACTCCAGTTCGCGACCGGGCAATCCAATTCCGCGACGACAGCGACAGCCCCGCTCGCGTCGGAACCGCCCGCATCGACTCCGGCCGAGGGGGCGCTCCCCGACGAGCCTGCGCTCCCGTCGGACTTGGCCGCTGACGTTTTCCCGGCCGACACGAATGCGCCGGCATTCTTCCTCACCGCGGATTCCCGGCCCGCCGGACCACTGACTTCGCTCGAGGACCTGCTCCGCGTGCCCGGCTTCACGTGGCCCCTGCTTTTCGGCGAGGACGCCAACCGCAACGGCCGGCTGGATCCCAACGAGGACGACGGCGACGAGAATTTCCCGCCGGACAACAAGGACGGCCGGCTTGATCACGGCATGGCGCAATACTTCACCGTCGCCGCCTACGATCCCGAACGCACCAGCGCGGGCAAACTCAAGGTGGACCTGAACAACCCGGCCGAGGTCCTCCCCGCCGGCGTCAGCGAACTGCCGCCGGCGTTCACCAACTACGTCGCGGCACTCCGGACGGCCAAGACGAAGCTGACGCACCCGGCGGATGTGTTGGAGGCCTCGGTCAAGGTGAAGAACGAACAGGGCCAGGAAATTGAGGTCGCCTCCGGCATCACGAAGGAAGAACTGCCCCGGGTGCTGGACCTGTTCGCCGCTGAATGGACCGGCCACCGCGAAGGCCTCATCAACGTGAACACGGCCAGTTCCATCGTGTTGGCGACGCTGCCGGGCGTGGACCTGACCGTGGCCGAATCCATCGTGTCCGCCCGGGCCTCGCTGCGTCCCGAGCAGCGGCAGACCATCGCCTGGCTGCTGACCGAGGGACTGGTGGACTCCGACAGCTTCAAGCGCCTGGCGCCCCATCTGACCGCCCAGAGCTACCAGTTCAGTTTCCACGTCATCGGCTACGGGCTGCCGTCCGGACGCTACCGGGTGCTCGAGGCAACGGTGGACGTTGCCGGCGCCGAGCCGAAACTGACCGGTTTGAGGGACATCACCCGCCTGGGAATTCCCTTCAAACTCCAGTCCGAGACGCTGGAAAAGCCCGCGGAAGGCGCGGTATATTTCCGTCCGAACATTTTCCCGTCCCGTCCCCGGCATCATGGCTGACCGCACACAGGCACTCGACCCGATCCTGCTCAAGCTGGGCCTCCGCAAGGACCGCCGGCCGAAGGCACCGGCGCAGATCTTCGCCCTGGAGGTCGAAGGCACCACGTTGCGGGTGGTCCAGGGGAATTCCCGCGGGGTGATCAGCAAGGTGCTCGCGACCTCGCTGGAACTGCCCCCGGACGCCGACCGCGGCGACCCTGGCGTGCTCGGGCCCGCCATGAGCCGCGCCTTGAACAAGCTCGGCGTGCGCCCCGCCTCTGCGGTCATGGGCGTGCCCCGGGCCAAGGTCGTTCTGCGGACGCTGACGGTGCCCTTGATCGAGAAGCAGGCGGAACTCGCCGCGCTGGTGCACCTGCAGGTCGGCAAGGATTTGCCCTTCCGCATGGACGAGGCGGTCCTCGACTTCAAGGTCCGCCGCCAAATCCTGCCTCCGCTGGAGCGAACCGAACCCGGGGACGGCCCGGACGGCACCTCCGCCGCAGCCCCGGTTGCCCCCGCACCCAAGTTGGAGGTCCTGGTTGCCGCGACCAAACGCGAGGTCGTCGAATTCTACCAACGGGTCGCCGAAGCCGCCGGCTTCAAACTCTCCGCGCTCGGCCTCCTGCCCTACGCCAATGCGCGTTGCGTAGAGGCTTCCAAGGTGGCCGACGGCGGTTCGGCCTTCGCGCTGGTTTCGCTTCGGCCGGACGAGGTGGCGATCGACATCATCGCGCAACAATCGCTGCTGTTCAGCCGCGGTGCGGCCATCCGCGTGGCTGCGGAAACGCCGCCGGACCAAGGTTTCGTCCCGGCCGCTGTGATCGAAGTGGTGCGCACCCTGCACGGTTACGGCGGCCTGGAGGCGAACCCGCCGGTCACCCATGTCGTCGTCACGGGCGCCACCGGCCAAGAGGCCGAGGTCGTCGCCAGCCTCACCCCGCGCGTGACGACCCTCTGCACCCAACTGGATCCTGCCACCGCCCTGGAATTGCCGGCCGACGCCCGTGAAGCGGCCGCAGGCGCACTTGGACCGCTGGGCCTGACGCTGGGTCTGGCCGACTCGGTGGGCCTGCCCTTCGACTTCCTCAATCCCAAGCAGCCGCCGGTGGAGCGCGACCTCCGCAAGCTCTGGATCCTGTCCGGCATCGTGGGCGTGCTGGTGCTGCTCTTCGGCGTCCTCGGCATCCGCACGCTGCTGGTCAACCGCCGAGCTGCGGTGTTGCAGGCCGCGAATGACGAGCTGCTCGACGCGGAAAAAAAGCGTCCCGTCTATCGCAAGCTGATCCAGCAGGGCGCCGTGGTCGAAGACTGGATCAAGGGCGAACGCGACTGGCTCGAGCACTACGCCTATCTGACCTCCGTGCTGCCGCCGAGCGAGGAGCTTTACCTGACCTCGCTCGCGGTCAGCGGGCAGAACACGATCCGGATGGCCGTGCAGGCCCGCAGTGGCGAAACCCTCGCCCGCCTCGAGAAGCAGCTCGTCGCCGCCGGCTACGAGGTGAAGCCGATCGCCATCACGCCGGGCGCCGACCGCTTCGGCTATGAATTCCGTTCCACGGTCGAACTCAACGTGCCCGCCAAGCTGACCATTGATCTCCACAAGGTGAAACCGCCGCAGCGGCCGATCGACGACGTCTCGCTCGACACCGCCGCCTGGAAGAAGGGGGTGCAGCCATGAACCTCCGCGAAAAGATCCTCGCCGGTGCCGTGGGCGGCCTGGTGGCGGTGTTCGCGCTCGGCTTCGGCGTGCGCGGTCTGTTCCTCGCCCCGCTCAGGGAACTCGACAAGCGCATCGCCCTCGTGAAGGAGAAAATGGGCAAGGTCCAGGCCGAGCGCCGGAACTACTTCGCCGCGGAGGACCGCCTCAAGGCCATTGCCCGCACTGCGTTCGGGGATTCCGTGGACCAGGCCAGTGCACGTTCCGGGGAAATTCTCACGAAACAGATCCTGGCCGCCGGGCTGGAGGAAAACGACTTCACCCGGCTGCCGGTCGGCCCGCGGAAACTGCGCGGCGCGGGCGAAATCGGCTGGAACGTGCAGGGCGACGGCCCGCTGACCAATGTGGTCAACCTGCTGTTTCTCCTGAATCACTCCCCGTGGCTGCACCGGACCGAAAACCTTTCGGTCTCCGTCGGCGAGGCGCCCGGCAAGGTCCGCGTGCGGTTCCGTTACCTGACGCTGGTGTTGGAACCCGCCCAGGATGTGGAACGCACCAATCTCGTTTCCGCGCTCACGCTGGAGTCACCCGAGCGTCACCTGCTGAACACAATCGTTTCCCGCGATTTGCTCCGTCCTTACATCAAACGCGCCACCGCGCCAGCCCAACCGGGTCAGCCCGCGCCGTTGCCTTCGAAGCCCGGCGTGGCCCCGGGCCTGGAGGTGTTCCGGGTCGTCTCGCTCTCGGAATGGAACGGCGAACCGGAGATCCACGTCCGCGACCTGGCAGCGCAGAAGACCGTCCGCTACCGCGTCGGTGACGAACTCGCCGGCGGCCGGATCGTGCTGGTGGACTACCGGCCCATGCCCGTGCCGGGGAACTCGTTCCTGCAATCCCACAGCCGCCTCATCCTCCAGCTCGGCGAGGAATTCTGGGCGGTCGAGCGCGGCAAGACGCTCGCCGAAAAATACCGGCTCACCGCCGACCAACTGCCCGTGCAACTGGCCCGCAAACCGTAACCCCTTTCGCCGATGTCATCCGTCTCCTTTCCCATGAAATCGCACCGCTCCGCCTGTTTGGGCGCGCTTCTCGCCGCCGGCTTCACCGCGTTGGCCCAGGACGCCGCGAACTCCAACCCGCCCGCCGCGAAGCCCGACGTCGTGGTGTCGGCTGCGGCACCCGCCGCCCCGGCCCGCAACATCCGGTTCCAGTTTGACGGCATTCCCTATTCCGACGTGGTCGAGCGGTTCGCCCAGATGGCCGCCAAGCCGCTCCTCAGCGACACCAACGTCGTGGGCACGCTCACCTACGACGATCCGAACGCATACACCTACACCGAGGCGCTCGACACTCTGAACCTGATGCTCTCGATGAAGGGCGTCATGCTCCTCGAGGACGGCAACAACCTCCGCCTTGTCCCCTTCAAGCAACTGCCCGCCATGCCGCTCCGCATCATGCGCGGCATGGAAAACGTCGGCGACGTGCGCCCCAACGAGATCGTGACAGTCGTGCTCGACGCCAAGAACCTGGACTCCAAGGAAGTCACGGATTCGATCCTGCCGATGCTGTCGAACGCCGGTTCCGTCGCGCCGCTCGGCCGGGGACGCGGCCTCGTCGTCACCGACCGGCTGGCCAACATCCAGCGCGTCCGCACGCTCCTTGCCACCATCGGCACCGAGCAGGAAGCGAACCGGCAGATGAAGACCTACACGCTGCTCAACGCCTCGGGCGCCATCGTGTCGGACCTGCTCAACCGGACCTTCGGTCTGGCCACCGCGCCGAAGCGGACTTCCTACAATCCGAACACGAAGGCGATGGAGGTCCTTCCGCCCGACCCGAACGACTACATCACGTCGGTCTATGACGAGGCATCCCGCACGCTGGTGCTGTTCGGGCCCACCGAGCGCATCGAGCTGGCGGAGGAACTGATCAACAAGTTCGAGCAGAAGGGCGGTTCCGGCGACGTGCGGATCTACCAGCCCCAGACGGTCAAGGCCGACGAACTGGCCAGCATGATCCGCCAGGCAATCCCCGGTGTCGCCGGCCCTAACGAGTCGGGCAGCGCCGCCGCCACCAAGGCCCGCCTCATTGCGGACACCGCCCAGAACCGCCTGATCGTCGCCGCTCCCCTGCCCGGCCAGGCCGAACAGATCGAGCAGCTCGTGACCCGCGTGGACAAGGGCATCATCGGCGCCTCCGCCAATACCGGGGAGAACGGACTGGTGCCGAACCGCTCCCAGGCCGTTTCCCTGACGAAGATTTTCCGGCCCCGCGCGACCGACGCCACCAACGTCACCACCATCCTCAAGCAGGCGCTCACCCGGAAGGACAAGGGCGGCCAGCCCACGACCACCGCCAGCGTCACCTTCGATCCCGGCAGCCAGAGCGTCGTGGTGACCGGTTCGCCCGGCGATCTGCAGACGGCGGCCGACATCGTCGCGCAGCTGGAGACCGGCACCACCCAGCCCACGCAGTTGCAGACACGGTTCATCGAAGTCGGTTCTCCCGAGGAAGCCCGCCGGCTCCAGCCGCTCGTCGAGCAGCTTTACCGGAACCAGACCGCCGACGGTTCCGCCACCACGGTCGCGCACGCCAAGATCCTCGCCGACACCGAATCCGGCCGCCTGATCGTCACCGCGAGCCAGGATCACCTGCAGCGCATCGAGCAGCTGGTCACGCAGCTCCGGGCCGACAAGCCGCAGACCCAAACCCGCCGGCTCAAGGTCGTTTCGCTCAGGCACTCCCGCACCGACGCCGTGCTGCCGCAGATTCAGAGTCTGGTTTCCGAACGGATGACCGACCGCCGTTTCACGTCCGTTCCGAAGCCTTCGATCGTCGCCGACGGGGGCAACAACCGCCTGCTGGTTACCGCCACCGACGAGCAGCTGAAGGAGATCGACGCCGTCGTGGACATCGTGGACATCCAGCCCGTGCAGGCGGAACGGGAACTGGCCGTCGTCCAGCTTTCCGCCAAACCGGCCACGGAGATCATCCCGCTGGTCACCCAGTTGCTCGGCCAGCTTTCCGCCCAAGGCACCCCGGCCCCGACGCTCATGGCGGACCCGACCGGCAAACAGCTCATCGTCCTCGCGGTGGCCAAGGATCAGGAACGCATCCGCACGCTGGTGAAGCAGTTCGACGTGACGCCCGCGTCCGCCGCGCCGCGGCAGTTCCGGGGCGTGGACCTCTTCAGCCGCAACGCGACCGAGTTCACCCCCCTCGTCCAGCAGCTCTATCAGGAACAGCTCCGCGGCCAGCCCGACCCGCTCGGCGGACCGGCCACGCTGATCGCGGAGACCAAGAACAACCGCATCATGGTCAGCGGCGGTGACAGGGAGATTGCCCGCGTTGAGGCGATCATCCGGCAACTGGATCCCTCCGAAAAGAAGGCGGCCAAGGAGGAAACCCGTGTCATCCGCCTCAAGACCGCCTCGGCCGGTGAGCTGGCCGGTCTCGTGGACAAGAGCCTCAACGCCCAGACCCAGACCGTGAAGGTCCTGCTGGATGCGCGCAGCAACAGCCTGGTGGTGACGGGCGAACACGACGCAGTCGAGGCCGCCGCCAAGATGATCGAGCAGCTGGATTCCCGGCCCGATTCCGGCCCGCGCGAACTCCGGGTTTTCGAGCTGAAGTCGGCCGATGCGAACTCGCTCGCCCCCACCGTTTCGAGCCTGTTCACGGAGCTGATGAAGGACCAGCGCGGGGCCGACTACGTCACGTCCACCAAGGTTGTGTCCGACACGGTCGCCAACCGCCTCATCGTCACCGGCGTCGGCACCGAGATCGAACAGATCGCCAGCATCATCAACCGCCTTGACAACAGCCCGCAGCAGGCCCCGGGCGCCCGGGTCTTCAAGCTGAATCAGGCTGAAGCGTCCGTGCTGGCCCCCATCGTCACCACCGCGATGACCCGATTCGACCAGCGCGGCCTGCCGATCCGCCGGGTCAGCATCACGGCCGATGAAAAATCCAATTCCCTGATCGTCTCCGGCACCCGCACCGACCTGCAGGATGCCGAGTCTGTCATCGAGAAACTCGACGGCGGCACCGGCGGTGATTCGGTCCCGCGCGAGAAGCAGCTCCGCATCTTTGAGGTGAAGGGCGATGCCGACGCCATCGCCGCGCTGGTGCAGAAGGTCTTCGCGGCCCAAAATCCGAACCGCAATCTCGCCGGCATTCTCAGCATCACGCCCGAGCCTTCGAGCAAACGGCTTCTCGTGCTTGCTGCGCCGACCGTCCTTTCGCAGGTCGAGACAATGGTGACCGCGCTCGACGCGAAGCCCGAGCAGGGCGTCCGCGAGCTGCACGCCATCGAACTCAAGAACGCCACCGCGACCGACCTGCTGCCGAAGGTTCAACAGATTTACACCGAGCAGTCCCAGGGGAAGACAATCAAGCCGGCCACGCTTTATCCGGATGGGACCGGGAACCGGCTGCTCGTTCAGGGCACCGCCGAGCAGGCGGAGGCCATCCGGCAGATCGCCGCCACGATTGAAAGCGCGCCGCGACCCACACGTGAGGCCAAGCTCTTTGACCTCGGCAAGCTCGCCGAGGCCCAACGCCTTTTGCCGCTGATCCAGCAGCTTTACCGCGACCAACTCACCAGCAATCCCCAACTCGGTGCCGCGGACGCGCAGATCATCAGCGACGGCAAGACCGGCCGCCTGCTCGTCAGCGCCCGGGCGGACCAGTTGCCGGCCATTGAGGCGATCGTCACCCGGCTGCAGGCCACCGCGACGGGCACCAATTCCAACCGCGAAACCCGCACGGTCGAGGTCGGTTCGGTCGGCGACGTGCAACGCCTCCAACCGCTGGTGCAGCAGCTCTACCAGGATCAGTGGAAGGACAAGCTCGACACGGATCCGGCCGACGCCCAGATCGTCGCCGACCCCCGCGCCGGCCGCCTGATCATCACCGGCAAACCGGACCACCTGAAGCAGATCGAGGCGATCATCCAGCAGCTCGGACCGAACAAGGCCCGGGCCGAGAATCGCCAGACCCGCATACTCGACCTCAGCACCGCCAGTGCCGTCGAACTCGCGACCACGGTCCGGACCCTTTATCTGGAGGAGGCCAAGGGCCGTCTCGGCAGCCAGGCTCCCGACACGCTCATCACTCCCGACGCCGGCGGCAACCGTCTGATTCTTGTGGGCGATACGAACGAACTCGCGGCCGTCGAGGGGATCGTCCGGCAGCTCGACAAGGTCGGCGCCCAGAGCTCCTCAGCCCGGGTCTTCAAGATCAAGTCCGCCGATCCGGAGAAGGTTGCGGAAATTCTCACCAGCTCCCTCGTCCGTTACGACGCCTACGGTCGGCCGCAGAAACGCGCCACGGTCTCGGTGGATTCCAAGACCCGCACCCTGATCGTCACCGCCGACCCCAAGGAGCTTCAGGGCGTTTCCGTGATCATCGAGCAACTGGACCAATCCCTCGGCGCGCAGCCGGAGCGCAAGACGAAGGTGGTCACGCTCAAGCAGGGCCGGGCTGTGGTGCTGTCACCGAAGGTCCGTCAGCTCTACAACGACCGCATCAAGAGCATGCCGGAATTGGCCACGTCGGACATCCTCATCCTGGAGGAACCCGAGAGCAACCAGCTCATCGTCGCAGGCAACGAGGCACAGTTGCAGGTGGTCTCGCAGCTCGTGGACGAACTGCAGTCTGCCCAAGTCGCCCGCTCCGCCCGTGAGACCAAGCTGATCCCCATCGGCACGGCCGACGAGTTGGGCCGGCTGCAGCCGCTGGTGCAGCAGCTTTACACCGACCGCCTCAAGGGCCGCGACGCGAGCGACCCCGCAGACGCCCAGATCATCAGCGACGCCAAGAATGCCCGGTTCATCGTCACAGGCCGCACCAACCACATCACGGAGATCGAGGAGATCATCGCGCAGTTGCGGGGCAACGCCGCCGATCTCGTGCCGCGGGACACCAAGATCTTCGACCTCACCTCCGCCAACGCCGTCGAGCTCGCGACCACCGTCCGCACCCTCTACACCGAGCAGGCCAAGAACCGTCCCGGCTCGCCGGCCGCCGACACGCTCATCACGCCCGATGTGAACGGCAACCGCCTCATCGTCACCGGTTCGACCAACGAACTGGCCGTGGTCGAGGAACTCGTCCAGAAGCTCGACAAGGTTGGAGCCCAGAGCGCCTCCACGCGGGTCTTCAAGCTGAAGTCCGCCGACCCCGACAAGATCGTGGAGATCCTCGGCACGGCCCTCGTCCGCTACGACGCCTACGGCCGGCCGCAGAAGCGGGTCACCGTGGTCACCGATCCGAAGACCCGCACCATCATCGCCACGGGCGACCCCAAGGAGCTCCAGTCCGCCTCGGTCATCATCGAGCAGCTGGATTCCTCCCTCGGCACCAGCGGCAACCGGGCGATGCGCGTGCTCCCGTTGAAGGACCGCCGCGCCTCGGAGATCACCGCCAAGATCCGGCAGGTCTATCAGGACCAGGCCCGGAACAATCCCGAGTTCGGCACTGCCGAGCCGCTGATCCTCGACGACACGCTGAGCAATCAGCTCATCGTCGCAGGCAACGAGAAGCAGCTCACCGCCATCGAGGAGATCACCACGATGCTCCAGGCCGGCGGAACCACCGGCGGAAGGCAGTCGAAGGTTTTCCCGCTGCAACGTTCCTCGGCCAGCGACCTGGCCACCATGATCTCGCAGCTCTACGGGCGTCGGACTCAAGGCGGCGACCCGGCCGAATGGGTTCTCGCCAGCACCGGCGGCAACGAACGGACCCTCGTGGTCGAAGCCCGGCCCGCGGTGCTCGAACGCATCGAGCAGATGGTCAAGGAGGTGGACGGCAGCGGTCCCGAGGGCGAGAACGTCATCCAGACCGTCCACCTGAACAAGGGGCGGGCCGAGGATCTGGCCGAGGCGGTCAATCGCGTCGTGGCCAGCCGCGGTGACAGCAACCCGGCCCGCCGGGTGAGCGTCACGCCGGTCGCCGGGGCGAACAGCCTGCTGCTGAACGGCCCCACCAACGCCGTCCAGCAGGTCATCGAGGTCATCCGCGACCTCGACAAGGACGGTGCCGGCAGCACCGACATCGAGGTGCGCATCTACAAGCTGGAGAACGGCAGCGCCCGCGAGGTGTCCTCCGTGCTCCAGCAACTGCTCCAGTCAGTTTCCCGCAACCTGTTCCGTCCCGGCCGTGGCCAGGCCGACGGCGAAGGAGGCGTAGGCCGGCGGAATCCGCAGGCGAGCGTATCCGTGGATGAACGCTCGAACAGCCTGATCATCTCGGCCACTGAGGCGCATTTCAAAGTCGTAGAGAAGATCCTGCCTACGCTCGACAAGGCGCCGGAACGCTCGGACCGGGACGTGCAGTTCGTCTGGCTGCGCAAGGCCAAGGCGTTCGATGTCTCGAACAAGCTCGACACGCTCTTCCAGGACCGCCCCCGCGGCGACCGCCCGGTCATCGAGCCCGATCTCACCAACAATTCCCTCACCGTGATCGCGAAGCGCGGTGACATCGCCCAGATTCAGGACCTGATCTCGCGGCTCGATGAGCAGGGCAAGGATTCTGCGCTCCAGGTCCGTTTGCGTCCGTTGGACCGCGTCGCTGCCGACCAGATGGCGCAGATGCTCCAGAACATTTTCCCGCAGGTCTCCGGCACCGCGCTGCGGATCACCGAAAAGGTGACCCCACCCCCGGCGGATCAGAAACCGGACGGCGCCGCGAACACCAACGCTCCGGCCGCGGCACCCGAAGTCGTCATCGCTGTGGACAAGGCCGCCAACGCGCTGATCCTGTCGGGCCCCGCCCAGGAACTGGACGCTGTGGACCGACTCGTCAGCGAACTGACGCTGAATTTCTACGGCAACGAGTCCGAGTTTCGCCTGTTTGCGATCAAGGATGCCGACCCGGTGGTCCTTGCCCGCACGCTCACCGAGCTGATCCGGCAGGATCCCGTGCAGATTCAACAGCCCGGGCAGCCGCCCCAGGCGATCACCCCCAAGGCCCGCATCACCGTCGTGGCCGAACCCCGCACGCGCAGCGTCATCGTCCGCGCGCGGCCCACCGACTTCGCGCTGATGGAATCGCTGATCAAGCAGCTCGACACCGCCGGCCAGACGGCGCAGCTCGACTTCCGCATCGTCCCGCTGACGAACGCGCCACCGGAGAAGATTCTGCCGTTGGTGCAGCAGATGGTGACCCAGCTCAACGCCACGCGTCCGGGTGATCCCGTCACCGTCTCGGTGGACGCGCGCGGGCGCGGCATGGTGGTCATCGCCCGCGACACAATGGCGACGCAGGTGGAGAAGATCATCCAGTCGCTCGACAAGCCAGCCGCCAACGTGGAAGCGGAGGTCCGGATCGTGCCACTCAAGAAGGCCAGCGCCGTCCAGTTGGCCGCCGTGTTGCAGGGCATGCTCCGCCCGGGACCGGGCGTCGACACGGTTGAGGCCAGAGAACTTCAGGAACAGATTCGCCGGCTCAAGATTCGCAACGACAAGGGCGAGGCCGTGGAACTGGACCTGACCAAACCGATCAGGATCGCCACCGACCCGGCCAGCGGCGGACCCGGCGGCAACCGGCTGCTGATTACTTCGACGCCGGACAATCTCCAAGCGCTCACCGCAGTGATCGAGCTGATGGACAACGTGCCCGTGCTCGACGGCGTGAAGATCCGTTTCGTCACCCTTGAACACGCCGATGCTGCGGCCGTGTCCCAGGCTCTGAACCAGGTCTTCAGCCAAGGGCGCACCTTGGCGGTCGGTCCCAGCGGCTCGCCCGGCCAGCCGGCGGACCAGGGCAAGGCGCTCGTCCAGCCGCTCAACGTGGCCGTGGACACCCGCAGCAACACCCTGATCCTGAGCGGCCAGCCCGACAGCCTGGACCTGGCCCAGAAGATCATCGGCGACATGGACCGGGAGCTGTTCCGCTACGTGACCGACGTTCGCCTGTTCCGGCTGAAGCACGCTTCGGCCACCCGCCTTCTGCCGCTGCTCCAGTCCGTCTTCATCGAAGGCACCGCGGTCCCCGGCACCGAAGGGCTTTCCACCCAGATCAGCCGCCTCCGGACGCTCAGGGATGGCGAGAGATCCAAGATCAACCAGACGCCGAAGAGCCGCCCCGCGCTCACCGTCCAGGCGGACGAACAGTCCAACATCCTCATCGTGGCCGCGCGCAGCGACAACTTGCCGCTCATCGCCGAGGTGATCGACCAATTGGACATTCCGGCCGCCTCCGGTCTCGAAACGGTCCGTGTCTATCCGCTCGAACACGCCGAACCGGCAGCCGTCCAGCGGGTGCTGGCCGAACTGTTCACCGGTCCCCGGGCCGCTTCCCTCCGCCCCGAGGACCGGCCGGTCATTACTGTGGATGCCCGCACCGGTTCGCTGATCGTGGCCGGCAGCAACAAGTCGTTCGCGGTCATCGAGGGCTTGCTGAAGAGCCTCGACCAGAAGCTGCCGTTCGACCTCCGTGACATCGCGCTCATCCCCCTCGAACACGCCGACGCCAACGTCGTCGCCCCAACTCTGCAACGCCTGATGGACGCCCGGATGACCCAACGGGCTACGCTCAACCAGGGCCAAGCCGACGCGCTCAAGGTCATCATCATGGCGGATCAGCGCAGCAATGCCCTGCTCGTGGGCGGCGCGAAGGAAGGTTTCGAGCTCGTCCAAAACCTGGCCAAACAGCTGGATCAGGCCGCGCCGGCCTTGAGCGGACGCATCCGCCTGATTCCGATGCAGCATGCCGATGCGCGCGTGGTCGCCGGCACGATGAGTTCGCTGTTCGAGCAGCGCTACGCGGCCATCCGCACCACGGACGCGCAACGCACCAAGCCGATCATCCTCGCCGACTCGCGGAGCAATTCCCTGCTCGTCGCGGCCAGCCAGGAGGACAACCGGACGCTCGACGACCTGCTCAAGCGTCTCGACTCGAAGCAGGACAATCCGGCGCTAACGCTGACGGTCATCCCCCTCAAGGTGAATGACTCCGCCCGGGTTGCGACGATGCTGGAGAGCATCTTCGCCGCCCGCCGTCTGGCCCAGACGCTGCCGGGTTCGACGCCGCTGCCGGGCGACCAGATCAAAATCGAAACCGACCCCCTGAACAACGCGCTAATCGTCTCCGCCAGCCGGGAAAACCTCGAGCTGATCCAGAGCCTCCTGCCGAAGCTGGACAGCGAACCCACCATCGCCGGCGGCGTGTTCGAGACGTTCACGCTCCAGTTCGCGGATGCCGCCCGCGTCTCCACCATCCTCCGTTCGCTCGTGGACCAGGGACTTTACCGCCCCGGACGCCCCGTGAACGCCCCCGCCCGGGGCGCGGCCAACTCCCGCGATGTCCTGTCGGTCAGCGTGGACACCCGCAGCAACACGCTGATTGTCAGCGCCAGCCCGGAGAACCTCAGCATCGTCCGCGAGGTCGTGAAACGCCTCGACACCAAGGAGGCCGCCGGCAACGCCGACGTGAAGCTCTATGCGCTCAAGAACGCGCGCGCGACCACGCTGGCCGCCACCCTGAGCCAGTTTTTCCAGGCCAAGCGCGCCGCCGACAGCCTCGCGGTGAACGCCAACGAACGGATCATCCCCGCCACCGTGCTCGCCGACGAGCGGATCAACTCCATCCTCGTCACCGGCCCGAAGGAGGCCTTCGACCTGGTGGAGCGGATGCTGCCGCAGCTCGACGGCGACAGTGCCTTCGCCCGCCTGAACTTCCGCGTGTTCCCGCTGAAGAAGGCGACCGCGCTCAAGCTCCAGGCGACGTTGCAGCCGATCTTTGCCAACCGGCCGCCCAAAGTCCGCGGCGAACCCAACGACCCGATCACCATCATCGCCGACCAGTGGGTGAACGCCCTGCTCGTCGGCGCCGCCGCCGACGACATGGCCACCGTGGCCTCGCTCATCGAGAAGCTCGACAGCGACCCCACGGAAACCGGTCTTGCGATCCACGTCTTTCCGCTCCAGAAAGCCGATGCGCGTAAGGTGGTGACCACGGTCCAGGCCCTGTTCCGGGAGAACCTGCCCAACCAGGTGCTGCCGATCACGGTCAGCGCCGACGACCGCATCAATGCGCTGGTCGTCTCCTGCGGCGAGACCGACGCGAAGCGCATCGGCGAACTCGTCCAAAAGCTCGACACCGACCAGGTGGCGAAGGTCAGCGAAATCCGCGTCTTCCCGCTCAAGCACGCCCGCGCCGACTCGCTCTCGACCATCCTGAACGCCTCGCTGAACACCAAGCCGGTGCCGCTCAACGACGCCAACCCCAACGCCCAGTCGGTGCTCCAGTTCATCACCCGCGCGGATGACGGCCGCGAACTGATCTCGGCGGCCCTCAAGGAAGGCGTCCTCATTACGCCCGATCCGCGGATGAACTCGCTGATCGTCTCCGGCCCGGTGGACTACATGGGGCTCATCGAGCAGATCATCGAACGTCTCGACGCCAGTTCGCCGCAGATGGCGAAGATCAAGGTCTTCTCCCTGAATAACGCCGACGCCCGGCAGATGGCCGACGTGCTCACCCAGATGTTCCGGATGACACCCACGGCCGGCGCCGGCAATGCCCGCTCGGTGCAATACACGCTCGTCGGCAACAGCACTCCGGGAACTCCGGAGGAACAGGCCCTGGCGTCGGTAACGCTGGGCACCGCCGAACAGGTTGCCCTCACCGTGACCGTGGACCCGCGCACCAACAGCCTGATCGTCGGCGGCACCGACCACTACGTCGGCCTCGTGTCCGAACTGATCAACACGCTGGATTCGAGTGTGGCCCATGAGCGGAACTCCGAGGTCATCCGCCTGAGAAATTCGCAGGCACCCGAGATTGCCACCGCCATCCGGCAGTTCCTCGACCAGGAACGTCAGAAGCTGATCCAGACCCTCGGCGTGGATGCCGCCTCCGCGGCCGTGCGCCTGATGGACCAGGAAATCGCCGTCGTGGCGGAGCAGACCAGCAACACCCTGCTGCTCTCCGCGAACCACCGCTATTTCCAGCAGATCCGCGCGATGATCGAGGAACTCGACGCCGCCCAGCCGCAGGTTCTGATCCAGGTGCTGCTCGCCGAGGTAACCCTGGACAACGCCATGGACCTCGGCATGGAGTGGAGCCACAACGGCAGCAAGGGCGACGTGAGCTACGGCATTGGCACCGACTTCGGCGTCGCGGACTCACTCAAGAACTTCGGCGGGTTCTCCAGTGCGGTGACCGGCAGCGACTTCAACTTCCTGCTGCGGGCCCTCAAGCAGCAGGGGCGCCTCGAGGTGCTCAGCCGTCCGCAAATCGTCACCGCCGACAACAAGCCGGCCACCATCAACATCGGTCAGAAAGTGCCGCTGGTGGACCAGAGCCGGCTTGATGCCCAGAACAACCTGACCACGCAGTTCCGCTATGAGGACGTGGGCGTGAACCTGACCGTGACCCCGAAAATCAGCCCCGACGGCTTTGTGAAGATGGAGATCGGCACGACCAACAGCGCCATCAGCAGTTCCACGGTCGAGGTGAACAAGGGGTCAACCGTCCCGATCATCAACCAGCGCAAGGCGAACACAACCGTCAGCGCCCAGAGCGGCCAGACCATCATCATCGGCGGCCTGATCGGCACCACCGACGACAAGCGCGTGAAGAAGATGCCGGTGCTGGGCGAGATCCCCTACCTCGGCGCCCTGTTCCGCACCAGCACAACCAAACGCGAGCGCAAGGAACTGCTGATCATGCTCACCCCGATCGTGATGGAAAACTCGCAGATCAAGGTGAAGCTGAGCAATCCCGACGACGTGATGCGGAGCGAGCTGAACGACGCCAACTTCCGCCCGTTGATGAAGCAGGGCGAGATGCAGCAGCGCCTCCTCGATCCGCTCTATCAGACCAACCGGCCGCATTGGCGCGAGGGTGTGGTCCCCAACCAACCGGGCAAAGGCAACGGCGGCCGCAACGGTTCCGGTTCGCTGTGAGCAGGCGTCTCCCCCGAGCCATCGGAATGGCGGCAGGCCTCGCCGCCCTCGTTGCGGCCGGCTGCGCGACCGGCAACGGCGGACGCAGCGAGGCGCCGGCCGAACTGCACCTCTTCGGCCTGCCAGTCGCATTGAACCTGGACGGCAAACCCGGCCCGGACGGTATCGGCGTGCGGGTTTACGCCAGCGCCGCCGGCTTGGCTAAGGGTGTCCCCATCACCAGGGGCACGTTGGAAGTGCTGATGTTCGACGGGGTCGTCGGCGAAACCGAGCTCCGGACCAGATCCCCGCGCCACCAATGGTCACTCCCGGCAGCGGCCTTGAAACCATTTGCCAGCCTCACCTCCCTCGGCACGGGCTACCAGTTGGCGCTGCGCTGGGAACAGGATTCTCCCCGCACTCCGGTGGTCACCGTGATGGCCCGCTACCATTCACCCGAAGGCGCGGAGTTACAGTCGGCGGCGAACACCGTCTCCGTGGCCCTCAAATGAAACCGCCCCGAATCCTACACGCTGGCAGGCCGGGGCGATAACTGCCGGACATGTTCCGATTGGGTCACAGCTCGAGTTCGGTCACGGGGAACGAAGCCTGATACCTGCCCAGCAGCTTCACCGTCAGCTCGCCGGTATCACCGTTGCGCTCGGCCTCCAGGTCCAGCGGCGTCGCCTGTTTGGCTTCAACCGCCTTGAGCGCCGCGGTCACGATGGGTTCCTTGCCCTGACCGTAAACGACGAGTTCCAACGAACCCGACTTTGCGCGGCGAACGCCCAGCGCACACTGCGGCGCCAACACTTCCGAACCGTCGTTCTGGACCTTCGCTATGCGGAGCGAGTCCGGCGACACGGGGAAGCCGTCGCGCATCGGCGTCAGGTGGAGCAGCCACAGCTGGCCCACGGGCACAGCGGTTTCGCCAATCCTCGCCAACGCTTCCGCGGTGAGGTTCTTCTGGGGCAACACCAGGCCGCCATAGGATTCCTCCTTCACCGCGACCGGGCATTCGATATCCACGTCGGTCGGAAGCGGAGTGCCCATCAGTTGGACAAGGTCGGCCCCAATGGCCTTGGCGTGGGGCAACGCCTCGTCCCGGGACATTTTCTCTTGGGCGTAAGCGACGCTAAGGGTGGCGAGCAGGGCGAGTGCAGCGGCGTGCATTTTCATGGTTCCAATCTTGTTCCGCCAATCCGGCGGATACAGACCCTAACGCCCCGTCCGCGTGCACGGTTACAGGGTTGCATTCATTTTGGCCGACTCGCCCGCAAACCGCGCGTTGCGCCTGACGCCGGAACGCCGAGAATCCCGGCATGAACTTCGTCACGGTCCAAAAGTTCTTCAATGTCGCCCAGGCGGAGCTGATCGCCGGGCGGCTGGAAGCTGCCGGTTTCACGGTTCTTCGGCACGGATTGGAATCCGCTCTCGGCTGTGAAGGGGGAGCCTTCGCCGTGGGCGGCATCCGCCTCCAGGTGCCCGAAGATCAGGTCGAGTCCGCCAAAGCCTTCGTTCACGACCTCGAAAACGGACCGGCTGACGCATGACCCTGCCTGCGAGGTATCGGTCGCTGGCGAAACTGCTGGCCGCTGACGAACTCACCGCCGCTCCCGACCAACTGGCGGTCCACGCCGGCGACAAGTGGTTTGCGCGCGCACTTCCCGAGGTCGTCGCCCTGCCCCGCTCGGCGGAATCCGTGTCGGCGATCCTCCGGTTTGCCGGTCGCCGCGGCCTGCCGGTCACGCCCCGGGGCGCCGGCCACGGTTATGTCGGCGGCTGCGTGCCCGTCCGCGGCGGCATCGCGCTCTCCTTGGCCCGGATGAACCGCATCCGCGAAATTTCTCGGGCTGACTTTGTCGCCGTCGTGGAACCGGGTGTCCTTACGGCCACGCTCCAGCAACAGGTCGAACGGCGCGGGCTGTATTATCCGCCCGACCCCGCCAGCCGAGCCGACTGCTCCCTCGGTGGCAACATCGCCACCAACGCCGGCGGCCCCCGCTGCCTGAAATACGGGGTGACCCGGGACTACGTGCTTGGACTGCAGGTCGCCTTGGCCGACGGAACCCTCGTGCGCTTGGGCAGCCGCACGCACAAGAACAAGACCGGCTTCGATCTGCACCGGCTGTTTGTGGGCAGCGAAGGCCTTCTTGGGGTGGTCACCGAAGCGACCCTGAAGTTGATCCCGCTGCCTCCGTTCCGGGCCTGCCTCGGCGTCGGTTTCGACTCGATGAAGTCCGCCGCCAAGGCGCTGCGGGCGATTTTCGCCGCGGGTTTTCTGCCGGCCGCACTGGAACTGGCGGATGAATTTACCCTGCGCGCCGCCGTGAAACGCACCGGCGCCAGGGAACTCGCCGGCTGCGGTGCCCACATGATCGTCGAACTCGACGGTCAGGAAGCCAGCGTCCGCCGGGAACTCCGCGATCTTGCCCGCGTCGTGCGTGGCGCCGGGCCGAGGTTCGTGCAACGCGGTCTCGGTCACGCCGGCGTGGAACGGTTCTGGGGCCTGCGCCGGGAATTCAGCTACTCGCTCCGCGACACCGGCCTCACCAAGCTCAACGAGGACATCGTGGTGCCGCGCGGCCAGTTGGAGGCGCTCTTCCGCTTCACGGCCGTCCTGCAACGCCAGTTCGGGATCCCGATCGCCTGTTTCGGCCATGCCGGCGACGGAAACATCCACGTCAACGTGATGCGCGACGACCGCGATCCCGCCCAGCGTGAACGCAGCGAAGCCTGCCTCGACGAACTGTTCCGCGGCGTAATGGCGCTCGGCGGCGTGGTCACCGGCGAACACGGCATCGGCATCGCCAAGCAACCTTGGTGGTCCCTCGCCGTTTCACCGGCAGCCGATCAACTTCACCGGACGCTGAAGACTGCCCTGGATCCCCACGGCATCCTGAACCCGGGCAAGTTCCTGGGCTGAGGTGTCAGAAATTGAGACCGATGGTGGACTGGACCGTGAGGTCGTTCTTGTCCACCCCCGCCGGCGGGGCGGAATCAAACATCTCGATCACGTTGAACGCGATCGTCATCCGCTTGAACAGCGGATAGCTGGCATTGAGCTCAAACCGAACCCGGTAGTCGGAGAACTCCTCGACGTTGGGCAGGAAGGTGAGCCGCTGCGTGACCTGAAGTTTGGGCGAGACCTGCCAGCTCAGGTTCTCGGTCACGCGGATGGAAAGATAGGAACGGTCCTGCGCAGTCAGGAAATTGATGTTCTGGTATTGGCCGCCCAACTCGGCGTTCAGGTTGAACTTCGGTCGTTGGATGACCTTGTAGCCAAGGCCGGCGCCCTCATCGAACTCGAGTTCCACGCGCCGGATTTCGTCATAGCCCACGCCCCCGGTATGGTAGGCGTAGGTGCGGCGTTTCGTGCCGAAGTCGTAGTCGGTCTTGATCCGGCCGTTCATGCGGTTGGCCGATTCCCGTCCGTTCAGCGTGCCGTAGGCCACGCGATATTCGGCGGTGTTCCGCAACCGGTTGTAGGCGTGGTTCGCGAAGGCATTGCCGTAGAAAGTCTGACGGTCCGCGGTGCCGAAACCGAGATCCATGCCCAACTGAACGCTGCCGTGCCAGTTGGTCGTGTAGGGAACCATCCATTCCGGCAGCCAGGCACGGACCGTCGAGCCCAGCGTCCGCGAAGGCGCATTGGTCAGGCTCAGCGGCGGCTTGCTCGCCGGATCCGGAACGGACGCGACGGCGGGTGGAGCCGGTTGGGATGCGGGAGCGGGCACCGGCTGCCCCGCGGGCGCGATGGTGGCGCCGAGGGGCGCCGGCGGATTCAGCAGTTCCCGTCTTGAAATCTCCGCCTTGGGAATCTTGAGCGTCCCGGCCACGGCCGACTTCAGCACCACGCGGTCGGCGTTCTCCGACTTGATCTCACCGGTGATGCGGTCGCCGTTGCGCAGTGTGATCACCACCGGCGCCGCGAGCGTGGCCGGGCCGAGGGCCAGCACGAACGCCAGCAGCCACAGCCAGCGTTCAAGGCCGGCGTTCCAGTTTCGGTTCTGCTTGCGGGACGGCATTGGTGGCCGGTGCGTTCGTGGATGTCAGCGCAACGGGCGGCCGGTTGGTCTTCGAGGACGGGATGTCTCCGGGAGAGGGCCGCCGGATACCACCAACGACGGCCACTTCGCCGGCTTCATTCACGCGGAGTTCCGGCGTGCTGGCGGTGAACCGGTAAAGTTCGCGCCGCTCCAGCGTCCCGTCGGGAAGGAACACGTGATAGCTGTTGTTCGCCGCGTCCACCCGGTGCAGGACGTGAAACCGGTTCTGGCGATCCACGACCCACTTCGGCGGATCGAAGGAAACAAGATTGCCGAGGCTGGCCACTTTGATGTTGGCGGTTTCATCTCCGTCGGTGATGCGCAGATAAAGCTGCACTTTCCGGAGAAAATTCACCTGCTGAAGGATGAACTTGCGCCGCACCGTGGTGCCATCCGGCAGGTTGACCCCGAGCACGCGGTCCGGATTCAGTTGAACGCCCCGGACAATCTCGAAGGTCTTCGCGTCGCTGTTGAACACTTCACCGCTGTTCGGCAGCGTCGCCTGGGCGGTGACCCGATAGCTGCCAGGGCGATCCACCGCGAAATGCGGGGTGAGGTTGAAGCGCAGCGTGCCCACCGTCGCATGCTCCAAAGTGAAGCTGCCACTTTCCTCCACTTCGCTCCGCTTGTTCACGACGCCCGAGTCGCTGCGTTCAAGGCTGAACTTCAGCCAGTCCCCACGTTCGCCGAGTTTTAGCGGCGCGCCGGAGAAGTTGGCCACCTTGACCGCCACCTCGAGATCCTCGCCGGCCAGGAAGTGCTCCCGGTCCATCGACAGGCGCAGTTCGATCTGGCCCAAGGCAACTTGGGTCCATCCAAACGCAGCGAGCAAAACCGGGGCGAATCTCATGGCGGAAGCTTCACGGAGGAGGCGGACTGGCGCAAGCGGTGGACCGAGCCCGATGGCGTGCGTTCAATCCCATCATCGCGGCCGGTCACGCCTCCCGCCAGCGTTGGGCGATCGGAAACCGCCGGCCGACGCCGAAGGCCTTGGTGGTCACCTTCAGCCCCGGGGCTGCCTGCCGGCGCTTGTATTCAGCGCCGTCGATCAGCTTCACCACCCGTTTCACCGCGGCTTCCGCGTGTCCGTCCGCCACGAGCTGCGCGGCGGATTTCGCCTCGACCACATAGCCTTCGAGAATGGCGTCCAGCACCTCGTAGGACGGCAGGCTGTCCTGGTCGGTCTGATTGGGGCGCAGCTCCGCACTCGGGGCCTTGGTAATGCTTGGCTCGGGGATCAGGTCATGTCCCAGTCGCCGCCGGGCATCCGCGTTGATATAGCGGGCGACGCGGTAAACCATCGTCTTCGGCACGTCGCTGATCACGGCAAGGCCGCCGCACATGTCGCCGTAAAGCGTGCAGTAGCCGACCGCGAGTTCGGACTTGTTGCCGGTGGTGAGCAGCAGGGAACCGAACTTGTTCGACATCGCCATCAGGATGACGCCGCGCAGTCGGGCCTGGATGTTTTCCTCGGTCACATCCTCCGGCCGCCCGGCGAACACGCCCTGCAACTGCCCCCTCACCGCGAGGAACGGCGGCTGGATCGGCACCACGTCGAACGCGATGCCCAGATTTCCGGCCAGCTGGCGGGCGTCGCTCAGCGAACCTTCGGAGCTGAACTCCGAAGGCAGCGCCAGGCCGCGGACGTTTTCGCGTCCCAACGCCGCCACCGCGAGGGCCGCCACGACCGCGGAATCAATGCCGCCGCTGAGTCCGAGCACCGCCGACCGGAAGCCGCATTTGTGCAGGTAATCCCGGGTGCCCAGCACCAGCGCATCGTGGATGGCCTGTTCGATGACCAGATCGCGCGGCGTCGCTCCGCCCACCACGCCGGTATCCACGACCCGAAAATCCTCCCGGAACGCCTCCGCCTGGGCCACGAGGCCGCCCGCTGCGTTGAACACGAGACTCTGTCCATCGAAGACCAACTCGTCGTTGCCGCCCACCAGATTGCAGTAAACCACCGGCCGGCCGATCTTCCCTGCGAGGCTCGCCAGCATTGCATGGCGGGTCCGATCCTTGCCCACATGCCACGGGGACGCGGACAGATTCAGGATGACTTCCGCACCGGCACGCGCGAGTTCGACCGCCGGATTCGGCTGGTAACGGCGCTGCGACCAGAAGTCCTCATCGTTCCACACGTCTTCGCAGACGGTCAGCCCCAGTTTCCGGCCGCGAAACTCGACCGGCAGGTTCTCGCCGGCCGGCTCGAAATAACGGTCTTCATCAAAGACATCGTAGGTCGGCAGCAGGGTTTTGTGCCGGACGGCGATGATCTTTCCCTGCGCCAACAGGGCCGCGGAGTTGGTCAGCTCACGTCCGGGACGCCGGGGGCTTTCGCCGACAAAGCCCACGACCAGCCCCACGTCCCCGGTCGCCGCCGCGAGGCGCTCGAGGGCGGCCAGATTGGCCGCGACAAAGGCCAGTTTGCTCAGCAGATCTCGCGGCGGGTAACCGGTCAGGGCCAGTTCCGGCACGACGACCAGCTCTGCCGCGGCGGCCACGCCACGCTCATACGCGGCCAGGATCTTCGCCTCGTTGCCGGCGATGTCGCCGACGGTGGTGTTGAGCTGCGCGACAGCGATGCGCATCGTGAATGTCACTGGAAGGTGAAGGCCTGCCGGAGGGGACCGCGCGGGGTGCGGATTTCGGTGCCCACGCCCACGCCCTTGCGCTGGAACCAGTCCGGCGCCACCTCGAACACGAACTGGATCCGGGATGACTGTGAGGGACGCGGCGTTTCATCCTCCTTCTTCAGCGTGATGATTTCCTGGATGACGCCTTCGGAATCCACGTAGGCGACACCGAGGTCGAAGTGGACGTTCCGGTTGTAGAACGACGCCTGCATCGGCCGCGGCAATGGAAACAGCATGGCCTCCTCGGGATCGATCTTTTCGCGGTGCATCATGCCGGTTGCCATCTCCACGGGGCTCATCGCGAGCTGCGTCGTGACCTCATGGGCGCCAACCCACAGCTTGATCGTCTGCAGGTTGGCCAGCGGACGGCTCTGGAAGGGCGGCGGCTCCACGCTCCGGACCACGGTGCCGGAAACGGGCGTCGAATTGGTCGCCGCCGGCGCCGCGGGGGTGGCCAACGTGGAAACCGGCGACGGCGTCGCGGGCTTTTCGCAGCCCAGCAGGGCCATTGCCGCCGCCAAGGCGATAAGCATTCCCGAGAAAAACTTCACGGCGCGAGCTTGGTGGCCGGCGGACTCCATTTCAACTGGCAGGTTCCACCGGATGATGCCCGGCCCACAGCAACCGCAACCCCTCCAGGGTCAGGTTAGGCAGCACCGCCGTGATTTCCGGGAGCCGGGCCGCGATGAGCCGCGCATAACCGCCGGTGGCCACCACCGGTAGGCGGCGCGCCTTGAGCTCGCCCTTCAGTTCGCCGATCAGTTCCCGCACCAGTCCGCGGTAACCATGCACCGCGCCGACCAGCATCGCGTGCTCCGTATTCTTGCCGATCACCCCGCGCGGTTCCCGCACACGAATGCGCGGCAGCAGAGCCGTCTTCTCGTGCAGGTAGTCGGTCATGGCGGCCAGGCCGGGCGCGATGATGCCGCCCACATAGCTGCCCCGACGGTCCACCACGTCGAAGGTCACCGCCGTGCCGAAATCCACCACCACCACCGGCGCGCCGAAGTGATGCTTCGCCGCGAGCGCGTTCGCGAGCCGGTCTTGGCCGATGGTCTGGGGACGCGGATAATCAATGCCCACGCCCACCAGCGTGTCCGGCCCCAAGGTCAGCGCCGCAAAGCCGAAGAGTTCACGCAGTGCCGCCTGCGCCGCCCCGGTGGCCGCCGGCACCACCGACGCCAGCGCGGCTCCCACGGGCCTCGCCGTCCGAAGCCACGACTTGAGCTGGGCGGTGAATTCGCCGGTCCGGACCGACGCCGTGGTGAAGTCCTTCGCCCGCAGCAGCCGCGTGCCGTTGGCCAAGCCCACGTGGGTATGCGTATTGCCGATGTCGAGTAGCAGGATCATGTGACGAGCCGCGGCGGGAACGTGGCGTAAGCCGGCCTGCCGGGAAAGCCCGCTCCGCAAGGCATCTGCCCGTGGGTCGCCGCCTGCCGGCTTGCTCACCGGACCGTCCCGACGACATCCTGTCGCCGTTGTCCATGAAGACTGAGCTATCCCGTCGCCGCGCCCTGATGGCGCTGGGCGGAACCGCGGCGGCGCTGGCTGCCGGGTGTTCTGCGGGGCGCACTACCGTGCACACCCACGCCGACGGCACGTTTCAGGCCACTTCCGGACCCGCCTCCCGCACCATGCAGCTCGACAAGTCTCCCTTTGGCACGCTTCCCGACGGACGCGCCGTCACCCTCTTCACCTTCCGCAACCGTCAGGGCTCGGTGCTCAAGGTCACCAACTACGGTCTGATCATCACCGAACTGCATGTGCCCGACGGGACCGGCGCACTGGGCAACGTCGTGCTTGGCTTCGACAACCTGCCCCGCTACCTGCAGGGCCACCCGTTCTTCGGCGCCATTGCCGGCCGCGTCGCGAACCGCATCGGCAAGGGCACGTTCACCCTCGACGGCCGCACCTACCAGCTCGCGATCAACAACGGCCCGAACCATCTCCACGGCGGCAAAGTGGGCTTCGACAAGCAGCTCTGGACCGCCCACCAGGAAACCATGAACGCCGACGAAGCCTCGGTGGAATTCCGCTACACCAGCGTGGACGGCGAGGAAGGTTATCCCGGCAACCTTCAGGTCGCAGTCACCTACACCTTCAACCAGCGCAACGAAGTCCGCATCCGCTACCGCGCGACCACCGATCAGGCCACACCCATCAACCTGACCAACCACAGCTACTTCAACCTCGCCGGCCGCGGCACCATCCACGACCACGAACTCCAGCTCTGGGCCGACCGCAACACGCCGGTGGACGCCGGCCTCATCCCGACCGGCGAACTCGCCGCCGTGAAGGGCACCGCCCTCGATTTCACCACCCCGCACCGCCTGGGCGAACGCATCGAGCAGACCGGCCTTACGCCCACCGGCTACGATCACAACTTCGCGCTGAACAGCGGCGGCAAATCCCTCGCCCTGGCCGCCCGCGTCGTCGAACCCGCGTCCGGCCGCATTCTCGAGGTTCTGACCGACCAGCCCGGCATCCAGCTCTACACGGCGAATTTCTTCCCGCCCGCCGGCTTCGACTGCACCGGCGGCGTCAACTTTGGCCGCCACGGCGCCTTCTGCCTCGAGACCCAGAACTTCCCCGACGCAGTGAACAAGCCCCAGTTCCCGAAATCCGTCTGGCGACCGGGCGAAACCTACGACACGACCACCGTGTTCCGGTTTTCGGCGAAGTGAGGCGCCCAAGCTGACTATTTGGGAATCACATCGAGCTCGCGAAACCCGGGTTCCGTCACTTCACCGAATTCAGGACACCGTGGGCGCGCACCTTGAGCAGACCGACCAGCGTGTTGAGCTTGCCGATCTGGTCCAGCTCCCGCCGTTCGGTGTCGGTGAGTTGCCCCTCACGGCAACGGGTTGAGATATCTTCGTAGCTGATCTGGGCCTTCGGACTGGACTTCAGCGCGAGGATGATGCGGGCCGCCTCGGACGTGAGCAGGTCCTGGATGGCATCCAAGTCCAGTTCCGAACCGGAAAGTTAAGCGGATGCGCTCGTGGTTGAAGGGCATCCGGTGAATCGTCGATGGCGAGGGTGGTCTTGGTGCTGTGCCTTGAGCACCCGTCTATGGTGAAGCTGTGCGATTCGTGGGGCTCGCCTCTTTCGGTTGGAGGATAGTGGGCGTATTCGGCAGATTTTCCCCAGTAGGATTGAAGCGGGAGTGGCTTGAGTTGGTTGACGACTTTGAGGCGAACTCAGTCAATCGAATCGACTCCAGTGCGACTTGAATGGAACCTCCGTTGCGGGAGTTCGCAGTTTTGTTGGGTAACGAAATCCATAGGAAGTCGTTGTCCCTCGCGACGATTTCAACGGGACCGATGAATTCGTTCGTGGATTGAAATCCCATCCGCAGAAGTGTTGGTGCGAGACGATCTTCGGCCACTAGAAATGCTGTTTCAGGAGCACCACCGCCGAACTGACGTGGCACTAATGGGAACACAAATTTCGAAAATGCAATCGTGTGACTCAAAGCTAGGAGAATACCTAGGGTGTAACTCATTGCTCGTATCGGCCGATTTGGATGGCTCCATGTGTCGTCGCGGTAAATTCTCCCCTGTCCGGATACCAATGCCCACGCTAACAAGGAATAGAAGACAAAAGGGATAATCTGAGGTTCGGTCCAACAAACACCGGCTATGAAGACGCAGACCGCGCCGCCAAAAGCGAAATGTGGGGAATCAACAGCCAGTTGGACAGATTTCCATTGCTGCGTTTTCCAGAACTTAGCCAAGAGGCTTGCTATCACCGGCACCACTGCGAGCAGAAAAATCCAGAGGCTGGGATAGGCCGTGGGGAGCAGCACAGCGACGATTTGTTGAATCAGGAAATACCAAAGCGTCAGAAGCGTCCCCAGAGTGCGCCTGTCGATTCCGGAGGCACCGGCGGCGTTTCCAACACTCACTAGAACACCTTGAAAAATGGTCGCGCTCGGCAACACAAACGCAGTGCAAAAGACGACATAGCATAGGCCTGCAGAGATGAATCTCGCTTGGAATAACGAGGGACCGGCCGCCCCGAAGCGAGCCAAGTGGATTTGCCAGATGACGAATCCCAGCGCGTAGAGGGCAATGCCGAGTCCTGCAAGTAGTGACGACACGTCACCAACGTTCTTCGGCTGCCAAACGATGCCCTTGCGGACCTGCTTAGGTTGTGGCTGCTCCGCTAGCTCGGCATTGGCGCTCATCACTTCGGTATTCCCAGACCCACTTTCGGCGCGACCTGGGCCACGTCTTTGTCGCCGCGGCCGGAGAGGTTTACGATGATGAGGCTTTCCGGGGACATCTTCGGGGCGCGCTTGAGGCATTCGGCCACGGCATGGCTGCTTTCCAGCGCGGGGATGATGCCTTCGAGGCGGGCCAGCTTCATGAACGCGCCCAGCGCCTCCTCGTCGGTGGCGTAGCTGTATTCCACGCGGCCGACATCGTGCAGCCAGGCGTGTTCGGGTCCCACCGCGGCGTAGTCCAGGCCGGCGCTGACGCTGTGGGTGAGCTGGATCTGCCCCACTTCATCCTGAAGGATGTAGCTGCGCGTGCCCTGCAGCACGCCGAGCGAGCCGCCGTGGAAGCGCGCCGCGTGCTGTTCCGGCAGGATGCCGTGGCCGCCGGCCTCGACGCCGCACATCTTCACCGTCGGGTCATTGAGGAATGGGTAGAACAGCCCGATGGCATTCGAGCCGCCGCCGACGCAGGCGAGCAGCAGGTTGGGCAGGCGTCCTTCCTTCTCCAAGATTTGCGCCCGCGCCTCGTCGCCGATCACGCGATGGAAATTGCGGACCATGACCGGATACGGATGCGCGCCGTAGGCCGTGCCCAGGATGTAGTGGGTGCTGCGGACATTGGTCACCCAGTCGCGCATGGCTTCGTTGACGGCTTCCTTGAGCGTCTTCTGGCCGGCATGCACGGGCACCACGTCGGCACCGAGCATCTTCATGCGATAGACGTTCAGGGCCTGGCGTTCGCAGTCCACCGCGCCCATGTAGATGACGCACTTGAGGCCGAACATCGCCGCCACGGTGGCGGTGGCGACGCCGTGCTGGCCGGCGCCGGTCTCGGCGATCACGCGGGTTTTGCCCATGCGTTTGGCGATGAGGGCCTGGCCGAGGGCGTTGTTGATCTTGTGGGCGCCGGTGTGGAGCAGGTCCTCACGCTTGAGGTAAATCTTCGCACCACCAAGTTCCTTCGTCAGGCGTTCGGCGAAATAAAGGGGCGTCGGCCGGCCGACGAATTCGGTCAGGTAGTAGCTGAGTTCGCGCTGAAACTCCGGGTCCTGCTGGGCGCGGAAGTATTCTGCCTCCAGCTGCTGGAGCGGATACCAGAGCGTCTCCGGCACATAGCGGCCACCGAACTGCCCAAACCGGCCCTGATCGTCGGGCAGGGCGGGCGAGGCGAATTGCGTCAGAGAAGCGGTCGCGGTCGTCGTGCTCATTGCGTGCGCGGACGCTACCGCGGAACCGCGCCGGGAAAAGCGGGAATTGGTGTCGGCATCGAGAGTGGGAACGGCCGCGGGGACGGCGAAGCCATCACGGACCGCCTTTCCTCGGAACCGGGCTTTCCTTCGCCCTCGAGCCTTTGGCAGGCTGCCGCCACGATGTCTTCCCTGCCGCTTTCCCGCCGTCGCTTCCTTGGTGCCTCGGCCGCCGCCACCACCGCGCTGGCGCTCAAGCCCTACTCGCTGTTCGGCGCCCGCAAGGTTTCGCCCAACGAAAAGCTGAACCTCGGTGTGGTCGGGGTCGGCGGACGCGGCGGCGAGGACCTCGCAGGCGTGGCCGGTGAAAACATCGTCGCGCTGTGCGACGTGGATTCGGCGATCCTGGCCGGGGCGAAGGCGAAATTCCCCAAGGCGGCGACCTACTCCGATTTCCGCCGCATGCTGGACCGCAAGGATCTGGACGGGGTCGTCATCGGCACGCCGGATCACACCCATGCAGTAATCGCCATCGCCGCCCTCCAGAGTGGCCGTCACACCTATTGCGAAAAGCCCCTCACCCATACGGTCACCGAAATGCGCCGCATGGAGGAGGTGGCCCGCAAGTCCGGTCTCCAGACCCAGACCGGCAACCAGATCCACGCCACGAGAAACTACCGCCGCGTCGTCGAGCTGATCCAGGGCAACGTCATCGGGCCGGTCACTGAAGTTCACCATTGGGCTGGCCACGTCTGGGAGTCGCGCCCATGGCCGGCCGCCGAACCGGTCCCGGCCACGCTCGACTACGAACAGTGGATTGGTCCGGTCCAGCCGGTTCCTTTCAGCAAGGAGTTCGTGCCGTTCAACTGGCGGCGCTGGTGGCACTTCGGCGGCGGCACGCTCACCGACTTCTGCTGTCACCACATGGACTTGGGCGTATGGGCCCTCCAACTGGGCATGCCCTACGAAATCGAGGCGGACGGCCCCGCGCCGGACGCCCACTGCGCTCCGACCGGACTGCATGTGCGTTACCAGTTCGGCAGCCGCGGCCACCTGCCGCCGGTCACGATGCACTGGCATTCCGGAGCCGGTCGGCCGCAGATCGAGGGGGTTCCCGATCTCACCAAGTGGGGCGGCGGCTCACTGTTCATCGGCGAAAAAGGCACGCTGCTTGCCGACTACGGTCGCCATCTCCTGCTGCCCGAGGAGAAGTTCAAGGACGCTACGCTGCCCGGGAAGTCTCTGGCCGATTCCGTGGGTCACCACGAGGAGTGGATCCGGGCGTGCAAGGGCGAGAACCTCGCCCTGCCGCAGTTTGCCGCCTTTGGAAAGACCAACTCGCCGTTCAGCTACGGTGCCCTGCTCACCGAAATTGGCATCCTCGGCAACATCGCCTTCCGCACCGGCAAACGCATTGAGTGGGACGCCGAGAAGCTCCGGGCCAAGGGCGTGCCCGAGGCCGACCGCTTCATCCACCATGATTACCGCAAGGGCTGGAAGCTGGGCTGATCGGCGGACGGTGGTCGGAACCGCAGCAGCAACCTCCGCAGAAGAATTGGCGGCAACGCGGTCGCTACGACCGCCAAGGCAGAGAACAGAACGACGTTGGTCCAGACGAACGAGCGGACCGGGGCCATCAGCGTGGGCACCACTCCTTCCCGGACCAGGTGCGAGGACAATTCCGCCCGGGAAATCGTGTCCGGCTTTCCCGCTTGGGCAGCAGCCTGCGGCAAGCCGGTGCGCACGGCCCGGTAAAGGCTGAGAACTCCAATCCGGCTGAGTTCGGACTCCGCTTTGGATTCCACCAGCGCGACCGCCAACCGGTTGGCCAAACCGAGCGCCAGCCGGTTGTTCAATCCCGACGCCAAGACCGGGGAATGCGTCGCGATCCTGCCTTGGAGCCGTGTGGTCAGATTGGTGGCAATCGCTTCGGGAAGGTGGTTGATCCGGCGCTGAAACTCAGGCACGTCAAGTTCCCAGCCGTTCGTGCGGAACCCGTCCAAGGTCAGTGGCAGGACAGCGGAACTGTTGGTGGGAACACGCGGGGCAAGTTCCAGATGCAGGGCTGCCAAACCGTCGGCCATCCAGTCTCCCAAAGCGGGCAAGGCCTGGGTGCCAATCTGACTGTTCCGCAATACCACCTCCGCCCCGAAGAGGATTCCGAGCCAACCGCCGGCGAACGCTGCGAATCCGGAGCCACCCACCGTCATGAGGAGCCAGACGGCCCACTGAGCAACACGCGCGCCCCGGCTCGGCCGCGACAGCTCGCCGAAATGGCCGCCGCCGAAAATGATCAAGATCGCCAAGCCCAGACCGGCACCAGCACCCAGCAGCACCCCTTTGGAAATGAGCCACACCACTTCGTGCGCTCGCGTTTGCCAGGCTTCTGCCAGCATCTTCCCGAGTAGTTGCCGACCTGCGTTCATGGGCTCCCCGTCTGGGACCGGTGCAGCCGCGGCAAGCAAGGCAAGCGGGATGGAGCACATGGGGGGTGAAGCATCGGCCGTGGGGTGTTCCGCTGGCAAGGATTGGTCTCCGCCACTCAGTTGGCGTGGCCTTTTTTGTTGTTTGCCGGGGACGCTTGGGCCATTAACCGCGCCTTCCGAAACGCAATGGCCCTCATTGTCCAGAAGTTCGGCGGCACGTCCGTCGGCAACACGGATCGCATCAAGAACGTCGCCCGGCGCGTCGCGAAATACCGCGCGCAGGGCGACCAGGTCGTCGTCGTCGTGTCCGCGATGAGCGGGGTGACCGACGGGCTGATCAAGCTCGCCAAGGAGATTGTGCCGCTGCCGGCGGAACGCGAGATGGACATGCTGCTGGCCACCGGCGAGCAACAGACCATCGCCCTGACGGCCATCGCCCTGCACTCGCTGGGCGTGCCCGCCGTATCCCTTACCGGCGCCCAGGCCGGCATCATCACGGACGGCGTCCATACGAAGGCCAAGATCCAGAACATCACGCCCAAGCAAGTCCATCAGTTCCTCGATGCGGGCAATGTGGTGATCGTCGCCGGCTTCCAGGGCCAGACCGACGAGGGCCACATCACGACGCTCGGACGCGGCGGCAGTGACCTGACCGCGATCGCCCTCGCTGCCGCGCTCAAAGCGGACCTCTGCCAGATTTACACGGACGTGGACGGCGTTTACACGGCCGACCCGCGCATTGTGCCCACCGCCCAGAAGCTGCCCGAGATCGCCTACGACGAGATGCTCGAACTCGCCGGTTCGGGCGCCAAGGTCATGCAGCTCCGCTCGGTGGAGTTCGCGAAAAAGTTCAACGTCGTCTTCGAAGTCCGCTCCAGCCTTAACGAGAATCCCGGAACCATCGTGAAAGAGGAAACCAACAGCATGGAGGGCGTCGTGGTCCGCGGCGTTTCCCTCGACAAGAACCAGGCCAAGGTCACGCTTTTCGCCGTGCCCGACCAACCCGGCAAGGCCGCCCGCATCTTCCGGGCGCTCGCCGACGCCGCCATCAACGTGGACATGATCGTCCAGAACGTGAGCCACGCGGGCGGGGCCCCGGCCACGGACCTCAGCTTCACCGTGGACAAGCCGGACCTGCTCAAGGCGAGCAACGTCATCAATTCCCTCCGCACCGAAATCGGCTTCAAGGAGGCCGCCACGGACGAGTCCATCGGCAAGCTGTCCATCGTCGGCGTTGGCATGAAGAGCCACTCCGGCGTGGCGGCGAAGATGTTTGATGTGCTCGCCCATGAAGGCGTGAACATCGGCATGATCTCCACCAGCGAGATCAAGATCAGCGTCGTGATCGAGCTCGCGAAGGGCGAAGCGGCGATGCGCGCCCTGCACAAGGCCTTCATCGGCTGAACGCCGCTTCGCCGGTGGGGCGGACTTGCCTCGGCCGGAAAATGCCGGCTCCCTTTTGTCCGTGAATCCGGCTGCGCGGAAACTCACCTGGCTGCTGCGGGCGATCGGCTTTTTTGACCTGCTGTCCCTGCTGGCGGTGTTCATGCCCCGCCAGTGGCACGATTGGGCGCATGGTTTTGCCGGCCTCGGGGCAATGCCGGAGTCGCCGATCGTCATCTATCTCGCGCGCTCCGCCTCGGCGCTCTACGCGCTGTATGGCGCCCTGCTGCTGTTTCTCGCCACCGATGTGAAACGGCATCGTCCCGTGATCCGGTTCCTCGCGTGGGCCGCCCAGGTTCATGCCCTGCTGTTGGTCGGCATCGACTGGTCGGCTGGGCTGCCCCTGTGGTGGCTGCTCGCGGAAGGTGTCGGCTACGCCGGGTGGGCCGCCCTCGCGCTGTGGTGGTCGCGTCCGGCAGCGCTCGGGTCGGAAGCCATCGGATGACCCGGACTGCCCCGGCCGTTTCTCCCAAGCTTTCAGACTAAGATTCCGAATCGGTCAAACCCACAGCATCCGTCCGGGGCCATCGTCACCGGCACGCTCGCTTCGCACCGGCGAAACGATGCATCACAAGTGCAAACGGCGGCCCCGTGTGCCGGGACCGCCGTTAAAGCCGCAAGGTTGCGGGAACCTTACAGACCCTTGGCGATGATGTGCTTCACCAGGTCGCCGACGCGGTTGCTGTAGCCCCACTCGTTGTCATACCAGCTCACCAGCTTGAAGAAGCGGCTGTTGAGTTCGATGCCGGAGCCCGCGTCGAAAACGGAGCTGGCCTTGTCGTGAATGAAGTCGCTGCTGACGACCTCGTCGCTGGTCCAGTTCAGGATGCCGGCGAGGTAGGTTTCGCTGGCCTTCTTCATCGCGGCGGAGATTTCGGCGTAGCTGGTCTCCTTCACGGTCTTCACCGTGAGATCCACCACGGACACGGTCTGGACGGGCACGCGGAACGCCATGCCGGTCAGCTTGCCCTTCACTTCGGGGCAGACGAGCGCGACCGCCTTCGCCGCACCGGTGGTGCTCGGAATGACGTTCTGCGCAGCGGTGCGGCCGCCCTTCCAGTCCTTTTTCGAGGGACCGTCCACGGTCTTCTGCGTGGCGGTGTAGGCATGCACGGTCGTCATCAGGCCTTCCTCGATGCCGAAGCCTTCCTTGAGGAGGACGTGGACGAGGGGCGCGAGGCAGTTCGTGGTGCAGCTCGCGTTGGAGATGATGTTGTGCTTGGCCGGGTCGTATTTGTCGTGGTTCACGCCCATCACGACCGTGATGTCCTCACCCTTGGCCGGGGCGGAGATGATGACCTTCTTGGCGCCGGCAGCGATGTGCCCCTTGGCCTTCTCGGCTTCGGTGAAGAGGCCGGTGGACTCGATCACGATGTCCACGCCGAACTTCGCCCACGGCAACTCGGCCGGGGTCTTGGCGGAAACGACGTGAATCTCCTTGCCGTTCACGATCAGCACGTCGTCCTCAACCTTGTCGGCGGCGGACTTTTTGGAACCGACCGTGCCGGAGAAGCGGCCCTGGGCGGTGTCGTATTTGAGCAGGTAGGCGAGGTTGTCGGCCGGGACGATGTCGCCGACGGCGACGACCTCGATGTCCTTGCCGACCAGGCCCTGCTCGACGAGGGCACGGAAAACCAGACGGCCGATGCGGCCGAAACCATTGATCGCTACTTTGACAGGCATAGTGTTCGTATTCGTTCTGTTGAAGTCTTGGTGAAAAGACGCGGCAGGCTAACGGCGAAGGGGGTCGGGTCAACGCGTTTTTGCCGGCGGGATGTCCCCGCAGATTTCCCAAAATTTGTTTCCCCCCGGCATGGGATTTGCCAACGTCGCTGCACCATGCGTCTGATTCGACTTGGAGCCGTCTGCCTGGCGATGCTGACCTGCTGTTTGGGCGGGCTGGCCGCAGAATTCCGCCTTATCACGGGCGATGTCTACAAGGGCGTGCTCGCGGCCGCCGACAAGGATGGGCTCATCGTCCGCCTGGAAAGCGGCGAGTATTCGTCCCGCGTGGATTGGGCGAAACTGACCGACGAAACCCTCAACCAGCTCGTCAACGACCCCAAGGCCAAGCGGTTTGTGGAGCCTTACATCGAGCCGCCAATGGAGGAAATCCAGAAGCTTTCCTCGGCAGCGAGGGAGATCGTTGTCCGCCAGCCCCAGCGCGTGGAATTGCCGCAAGGTGGGGGAAAAGGACTCATCGCGGCCCTCAGCGCCCCCAACTCCCTGATCCTGATGCTCGCCCTCTACGCGGCGAACCTTTACGGCGCGTTCGAGATCGCCCGCTTCAAGTGGCGTCCCGTGGCGCTTGTCTGCGGTCTGTCCGCGGTCCTTCCAGTCGTCGGCCCGATCATCTTCCTGCTCATTCCCAAGCACGCTGTCGCGCCGGAGGAGAACGCCACCGAAGCCGCACTAGCGGAAAAAGTAGTCACCACCGGCGGCCCCCCGCCCCCTCCCGACGCTCCCCGCGGCGGGGCTGCCGCAGCGCTCGGCCTGTCGAAGTCACACACGGGCGGCGGCGGCGGCAACGACGGCACACCCAAAGTCTTCCGGCGGGGCGAAACCACCTTCAACCGGCGCTTCTTCGAGACCCAGTTCCAGAACTTCTTCCGCATGGTCGCCACCGAGGCAGACAAGGACTTGGTCATCGACGTGCAGGCGGGCAAGAGCAGCGTCGTGGCCTCGCGCATCTCGCGCATCTCGGCCAGCGAAGTCCACTTCAAGACGGCGAACCAGCAGGAGATCGGCGTGAGCTTCGCCGACATCACGCAAGTCACCCTCCGCCACAAGGAGGCCGGCCACTGACCGTCACCCTGTCCGCTGCGCCGCCATGAAATACCGGGCCATCCTCCTGTTCGGTGCCCCGGGTGCCGGCAAGGGCACCCAAGGGAAGATTCTCGGACAGATTCCGAACTTCGTTCACTTCTCCTGCGGTGACGCGTTCCGCAATCTTCGCGTGGATTCCCCGCTGGGTCGGGTCTTCGTCGAGCATGCCGGCAAGGGTCATCTCGTGCCCGACGGGCCCACCATCGAGCTGTGGCAGAAGTCCATTGAGGGTCTGGAAGTCACCGGCCGGTTCCATCCGGAGGCCGACACGCTGCTGCTCGACGGCATCCCCAGGAATCCGAACCAAGCCCACATCATGCGCGACCTGATCGACGTGGTGGCGATTTTCAACCTGTTCTGCCCGCACGTCGAAAAGCTCGTCGCCCGGCTCCAACGCCGTGCGCTCAAGGAGAACCGGCTCGACGATGCCAACGTGGATGTCATCCGGGCCCGGCTCGAAACTTACAAGCGCGACACACGGGCGGTTCTCGAATGCTACGACGACCGACTGATCCACCAGATCGACTCGACGCAGGAGCCAATGCACGTGCTGCTCAACATCCTGAAGATTATCGTCCGCATTCCCAAGCCGGCCGTGAGCGACGGCGGCACGGTCTTCGCCGGGAACTCCCCGGCCTGACCCACCCGCATGAGTCCGCTCCGGCTGGTCTTCATGGGCACACCGGACCTTGCCCGGACAGTGCTCGCCGCGCTCGCCGATGAACCCCGTTATCAGGTGCTCGCGGTGGTCGCGCAGCCGGACAAGCCCACGGGCCGCGGCCTGCAACTGACCCCGCCTCCAGTCAAGGTCGAGGCCCTCGCGCGCAGCCTGCCGGTTCATCAGCCGCTCAAGGCCCGTGATCCGGCTTTCCTCGGACAGTTGCGAGCACTGGCACCCGACATCATCGCGGTCGCGGCCTACGGCCAGATCCTGCCCCAGGCGCTGCTAGACATTCCCCGACACGGCTGCCTGAACGTCCACACGTCGCTGCTTCCGCGCTGGCGCGGGGCCGCGCCGATCCAGTGGGCGATCGCCGAGGGGGACGAGGAAACCGGCGTGACCATCATGCGCATGGAGGCCGGCCTCGACACCGGCCCGATGATTTCGGAAGTCCGGACACGAATTTCCCCAGCCGACACCGGCCAGACCCTGCACGACCGGTTGGCTGGACTGGGCGGACGCCTGCTGGGCGAAACCCTGCCCCTTTATGTCGCCGGCGAACTTCCGGACCGGCCGCAACCGGCTGAAGGCGTCACCTACGCCCGCAAGATCACGAAGGAGGACGGCCGGCTCGACTGGAACCTGCCCGCGGCCGTTTTGGATCGCCGGCTGCGGGCCTTCACGCCATGGCCCGGCGGCTTTGCGTTCCTCCCGGCCGAATCGAAGCCGAAGCTCTTGAAGATTCATCGCGCGGAACCTCTGGCACGGCCCGCACCCTCGACGCCCGGGGCAGTCCTGTCCGCAGACCGTAACGGCATGGTCGTGGCTTGCGGCGAAGGCGCGCTCCGGCTGCTGGAACTTCAGCCCGAAGGAAGCCGACGAATGACGGCCGAACAGTTCCTCTCCGGCCACCGGCTGGACCGCCTCGCTTAGGCCCGGGAATGTTGCCTGTGAAAGGGACTAAACCAATCCACCGTTGACCAGCCCGGGCGACACCACCAACTTCGCCGCCTGCTTTCGTAGCGATGAAGACGCTCCTGTTCGTTTGCACCGGGAACACGTGCCGCAGCCCCATGGCTGAGGCCTTGGCCCGGCGGGCATTCCAAGGGCAGGACGGCTGGCGGTCGGTATCGGCCGGCATCGGCGCGGTCAACGGACAGCCGCCCAGCCGCAACGCGGTGCTCGCGATGCAGCAACTCGGCCTCGACATCTCCGGACATCGATCCCAGATGCTGACCCAGAAGCTCGTCCGGGAAGCCGATTTCATCTTCGGCCTGACCCACGGGCATGTGGAGGCGATCAGCTACCTGTATCCCGAGGCCGGGGAGAAGACGTTCGTCCTGCGCGAATTCGACCCGTCGCTCGAAAGCTACGACCAGGACATTTCCGACCCGATCGGCGGGCCGCTCGACGGCTATGTCGAAACCCGGAGCGAGATCGAACAGGGCATCACCTGCGCTTTGGATTTCATCCGTGAACATCACGCTGTGAGCACCCGCAAGACCATCGCCATCGGTTCCGACCATGCCGGCTTCGCCCTGAAGCAGGCCCTCGTGCCCGCCCTCCGTGAACGCGGACTGACCGTCCACGACGTCGGCACCCATTCGGCCGATTCCACCGACTACCCGGACTACGCCCACACCGTGGCGCACCTCGTAGCGAACGGCGACGCGGACTTCGGCATCCTCTGCTGCTCCACCGGCATCGGCATGAGCATGGCGGCCAACAAGGTTTCCGGCGCCCGCGCCGCCCTGGTGGTCAACGAGGAGGTCGCCGCCCTGACCCGCCAGCACAACAACGCCAACGTGCTTTGCCTCGGCGCCAAGACCAGCACGCCTGACCAGGCGGTTAGGATTCTCGACGCGTTCCTCCAGGCCGACTTTGAAGGCGGCCGCCACGAGCGCCGCGTCAACAAGATCGAAGACGACATGCATCCAGAACTAGCACTCGCCCACATTGATCCCGAAATCGCCGCCGTCGTTGAACACGAACGCCAGCGCCAGCAGGAGAACATCGAGCTCATCGCCTCGGAGAATTTCACCAGCCCCGCCGTGATGGAGGCACAGGGCAGCGTGCTGACCAACAAATACGCCGAGGGTTATCCCAAGAAGCGCTGGTATGGCGGCTGCGAGCACGTGGACGTGGCCGAACAGCTCGCCATCGACCGGGCCAGGCAGCTCTTCGGCGCCGAACATGCCAATGTGCAGCCGCACTCCGGCTCCGGCGCCAACATGGCCGTGTATTTCTCTGTGCTGAAGCCCGGCGACAAGCTGCTGACCATGGACTTGTCCCACGGCGGCCACCTCACGCACGGCAACAAGGCCAACTTCTCCGGCAAGTTTTTCGAGATCGTCCACTACGGCGTGCGCAAGCAGGACGAGCGCATCGACTACGACCAGCTTGCCGCGATGGCCCGCGAGCACCGGCCGAAGATGATCACCGTCGGTGCCTCGGCCTATCCCCGCATCATCGACTTCGCCCGCATGGGTGAAATCGCCCGCGAGGTCGGCGCACTGCTGCTGGCCGACATCGCGCACATCGCCGGCTTGGTCGCCGCCGGGGTGCATCCGAGCCCGATGGCCCATGCCGACTTCGTCACGACGACCACCCACAAGACGCTCCGCGGCCCTCGCGGCGGCCTCATCCTGTGCAAGGCGCAATACGCCAAGGCGATCGATTCACAGGCCTTCCCCGGCATCCAGGGCGGCCCGCTCATGCACGTCATCGCGGCGAAGGCCGTGTGCTTCCACGAGGCGTTGCAGCCCGGCTTCAGGGAATACCAGCAGCAGATCGTGAAGAACGCAGTCGCGCTGGCGGAAGGGATGAAGCGCAACGGCTTCCGCCTCGTTTCGGGCGGCACCGAGAACCACCTGATGCTGGTGGATGTCGGCGCCCGCGGCCTGACCGGCAAGCAGTCGCAGCTCGCCCTCGATGAGGCCGGCATCACGACGAACAAGAACACGATCCCGTTCGAGACCCGCTCCCCGTTCGAGGCCAGCGGCGTCCGCCTCGGCACACCGGCGGTGACCACGCGCGGAATGAAGGAGTCCGAGATGGCCGCCGTCGCCGACATGATCAGCGAGGTGCTGCTCGACATCGCGAACCCGGCCACGGCCCACAAGGTTCGCGAACGCGTGCGCGCCCTCACGGCGAAGTTCCCGCTGCCGTATTGATTCCGGGGTGGATCAATGCCCCATCGACCCGGCTCCGCAGATGAAGTCCTCGGATCATCCGGAGCCCCCGGAGCAAGGCCGGCCGGCGTTTGCCGGCCGCCGGCTGCTCTTCTTCACCCTTGGCCTTGCAATTCTGCTCGGCGGACTGGAGCTGCTGGTCCGCCGAAACATTCCCCTGTTTGAAGGGGCCTCCCACCGAATGCTGGCCAAGGTGGCCATGTTTGGTGAACAGCGACGCGTGGATTTCCTGTTCTTCGGCACCTCGCGGACACAGGACGGAATTTCTCCGCCCTTGGTAAGCCGGCATCTGGCCGAGCTCTCGCCGGAATTCAAGGGGGCGGCGGGATTCAACGCGGCCTCCACCGGCTCAAACTACGAAGACCTGATGACGGTGGCGCCCCGGTATTTCCAGCGGCCCGGGTTGCGCGCGGTCATCATCGAGTTGTCGGTCCCGCACCTGTCCAATCAGCCCTCCCTGTCCCCCGCCATCGCCACCCACAGCCAGACGGAAGAGGATCGTCTGACCCGCGCGGTCAACCACGTCGCCTTCGTGCGTTATCGCACCGCCTTCCTCACGGACAACCTCGGCCGGTTGCCGGCGTTGTTGTTCTTTTCGTCGCGGCTCAGCGGCTACGAGACGCGGGGTTCGGAACAAATCGCCTCCTTTCTCGGCCGGGAGGAGCCCGCCCCGGCCGGGTTTGCGGCAACGGTTTGGCAGCCTGAAATCATATCGCCTCCGAACAAACCGACACCACTGGAAGCCGATCTGGAAGCCGCCGCCGCCAAGATCACCGTGCTGGCAAAGGCCTACACCGAGCGGAAGATCCGCGTCGTCTTTTCGGTTCCTCCCCTGACTGCGCGGCACCAACCCGCGCCCGAGCGGGATCGGCTGCGGCCGCTGTTTGCGGAGGTCGCGCGCCGGACGGGCTGCGAGGTCTGGGATTTCGCCGCCCAGCCCAGGCCGGACGAATTCTTCAAGGATTCGTCCCATCTGAGCCGCAAAGTTGGACGGGCCCATTGGTCCTATGCGTTGGCGCACCAGCTCGCTCGGGAAACGGGGAAACGCTGAATGCTGTTCAACTCGCTCACGTTCTTCGCCCTGTTTCTGCCCACGCTGGCGGTGTATTGGGCGCTGCCCTGGCACCGCGCCCGGCTGGTCCTGCTGCTGGCGGTCTCGCTGCTGTTTTACGGCTACCATCATTGGCCCAGCGTCTTCCTGCTGCTCTTCACCATCGGTTTCAACTACGCCGCCGGCCGGCACCAGCAGTCCCGCCCTTCGCGCGTGACGATGCTCGCCGCCGTGGGCGCCAATCTGTCGCTGCTGCTCTGGTTCAAATATGCCGCCTTCATCGCCACCACGGTGAATTCGCTGCTCGGCGTCGTTGGAATGAACCTCGCCGTGCCCGTGCCGCCGGTCTTTCTGCCGTTGGGCATCTCGTTCTTCACCTTCCAGGTGGTCGCCTACCAGATTGATGTCTATCGCCGCGAAATTCCCGCGGAGCCTTCACTGCTGCGTTTCGCCGTCTTCAAGTGCTTCTTCCCCCAGCTCATCGCCGGACCGATTGTTCGGGCGAAGGATTTTCTCCCCCAGCTCGTCAACGCGGTGCGGTTCGATGCCGCCGCATTTCACCGGGGACTCTGGCTCGTGCTGGCCGGTTTGGCGCTCAAGATTGGGGTTGCCGATGTGCTGGCACAGTTCGCAAGCGAAGCGTTCCGCGACCCCGCCGCGCTGACCACCGTCGGGGCATGGACCGGTCTTTACGCGTATGCCTTTCAGCTCTACGCCGACTTCTGGGGTTACTCCACGATGGCGGTCGGCTTCGCGGCCCTGCTGGGACTGAATCTCCCGCTCAATTTCGACACACCCTACGCGGCCAGCAGCCTGCAGGACTTCTGGCGCCGGTGGCACATCACCCTGTCGGTTTGGTTCCGCGACTACGTTTACATTCCGCTGGGCGGTAACCGGCATCGGCAGGCCACCAATCTGCTGCTTACGATGGGGCTGGCGGGACTGTGGCATGGCGCAGGGTGGACTTTCATCCTCTGGGGCTTGGGCCATGGACTCTGGCTGGCGTTGGAACGCCTTCTGCCAAAGGGCGGATTCTTCGCCGAGAACCGCTGGGGCCGCCTGCTGCGCTGGCTCGCGGTGTTTCATGGGGTCTGCCTGCTTTGGGTGCTCTTCCGGGCACCCACCCTGTCGCTCGCCCTGGAATACTACGGACGCCTCATGTTGCCGCCGTTCACCACCTCCAAAGTGCCGGGGGTGCTGACCGGTTGGCTGCTCGTGTTTGCAATGGCGCAATGGCCGGTCGCGCAGACGCTGAGGGAACACGCCTTTGCGCGACTCTCCCTGAAAGCCCAATGGCTGCTCGGTCTGGCTGCCATCTACCTCATCCTCGCCTATGCGGGCGCAAAAGTGGACTTCATCTACTTTACCTTCTGACCCGGACGCAGGCACCCCGGGAATAGAGCCGATGAATCGGCTCGGGCCTCTGGCGTCCCAGTGCGACGTTGCGGTTGGCGAAGCCAAACGTGCCGGCCGACGGGCTGGTTGGTCCAAGTGAACAATGCAACTCGCCAGCAAACCTTGGTTCCGCCTGCTTTCGCTCGCCGCGATGGTTTACGTCGGCCTCGCCGCGGTGATCTACGTGAAGCAACGTTCGTTGCTTTACTTTCCCACCCGCCTGACCGCCGCTGAACTGCAACCGCTGGCCGCGGAACATGATTACCATCCATGGACCAATGCCGCCGGCCTCCGCATTGGCTGGTGGCGGCCGGCGGATGGCCGTTCAACCGGCACCGTGATGGTCGCCCATGGCAATGCCAGCCTCGCCGTCCGACGGGAGCACCTCACGGTCCCGATCCAATCGTGCCGGGCCTTCGATGTGTTCGTCCTGGAGTATCCGGGTTTCGCCGACCGGCCGGGTGAACCGACGCAGGATTCGCTGTTCGCCGCCGCCGAGGAAGGATTTGCCCTGATCGCACCCCGCCCCGGCCCGCTGCTGCTCGTCGGTGAATCGCTGGGAACCGGGGTCGCTTCCTTTCTCGCCGGCCGCCACGCGGAACGCCTTTCCGGCTTGGTTCTGCTTGCGCCCTTCACCCGCCTCAGCGACGCCGCGGCCATCCACTATCCGTGGCTGCCGATTCGCCTGTTGCTCAAGGACACGTATCCGTCCGTGGATTACCTCCGGGACTACCGCGGCCCGCTCGCGGTGCTCATCGGCGAGGCGGATTCCACCGTCCCCGCCCGCCTCGGACGCGCCCTGCACGACGCCTACCCGGGACCAAAACGGCTCTGGTCATTTCCCGGTCAGGAGCACTGGGAAGTGATCCAGCAGCCAGCCGACATTTGGCTCGACGTGCTTCGCTTCCTCGAAGCGCCCGCTAATCCCCAACGGAACTGAAGTCCATTCGTCCGCGATCAATCCACGAACACGAACTCGTTCGCGCTCAGCAGCACCTGCGCGTATTGCTCCCATGGGTTCAGCGCCCGCGCGAACTCCCGCCGGCCACCGAAGTCGCGGCGGGCCTCCCAGCGCCGGTTGGATGCCATCGTCACTCCCGGACCGTCCCGCACCAAGGTGATGGTCGGCGACCAGTTGAAGCCGTCCGAATTTTCGCTGGCCTGCGGCTCGACGACGAAATCCACGGTGTCGCCCGGCTCCACGGTCAATTCGGCCACGCCGGCATCCTGCTTGCCGTTCTTCGCCACCCACGAACCGACCTCACCGCGGCGGCTGGACACGATCCGCGCCCGGATGCCGTCGCCCTGATCCGAAGTATGTTCCACGGCGCCTTCAATCCGGATCACGCCGCCCACCGGGGCCGTCCAGCGCCGGATCGCGGCGTTCGCGGCGTCGCCGCCCGGATGACCGCCGCGGGCACCCAGGAACGTCCATTGGCCATTGGCCGCCGGCAGCTTGTCGTCCCATTGCCACTGGTCTTTCGCAAACTTCGGCAAGGCTCGCCAGCCCTTCACGCGACCCGCGTCCGCCTCGAATTCACCCGTGCCATAGCTCCACGCGGCGGCCGGTTCCGGCTCCGGTTCCGCCGCCAGTGGTTGGTGCACGAACCGTTGGCCCAACGCCAGTTCCTCGCGGGTGGGCGGACGCTGGTAGGCCAGTTCGTGCATCCGCCGAATCTTTTCGGATTCGTCCGTCGCAGCCGAAATCGAGGGATGGCCGACGAAATCCCGGGCGCGTTCGGCCATGAACGGGCTGTTCAGCATGAACAGCGCCTGCTGCGGCACGGTGGTTTGGAAACGCATCGGCGAGGTCGAGTCGGGACTCGCGAAGTCAAACACCCGCAGAAGGCCGGGGAGATTCTGCCGATCGATGAAGCCGTAGAGCGAACGCCGCGGCGAACCGGTCGCCTCGAACATCTCGACCGGCTGGCCGCCGAGCACGCCGTCGAACTTCCCGCTCACGGCCAGCAGGCTGTCGCGCAGCGCCTCGAAGTCATGACGCTTGCGGTTCATGCGCCAGTATTGGGCATTCGCCGGATCCAGTTTCTCGTTCCCGGCGAAGGCCTGCGGCGCAGCTGAATTGGCGCCCGGATCACTCGCCCGTTGATAAGCCGCCGAGAGCAGCAGATAGCGATGCAACTCCTTCAGTGACCAGCCGTGGTCCATGAACCACACGGCCAAGTGATCGAGCAGTTCAGGATGCGTCGGCGGTTCGCTCTTCACCCCGAAATCGCTCGGGGTCCGCACGAACGGAGTGCCGAAATGCTGGGCCCAAATGCGATTCACAATGACCCGCGCGGTCAACGGATTGTTTCGCGAGGCGATGGCCCGGGCGAGTTCGAGCCGTCCGCTTCCCTGGCTGAACGGCTGCCGGTCCTTGCCCGCGACGACTTCGAGGAACTGTCGTCGCACCTGCGGTCCCCGGTTGCCCGGATTACCGCGCTTGAAGATGACGGGTTCGGTCGGGGTGGCGTTGTCCAGCAGCGCCATCGCCCGCAGGGGCGCGCCGGGATGGGTCGCCTCGAGTTCGTCCACCTTGCGCCGGAGCGCGCGGAATTTCTGCTGATCAGGCGTCGGGGCCGCCTGATAGGCCTCGTCCCAGTTGACGACCGTTGGCGAGCCATCGGCATACAGGAACTGCCGCAACTGTTCGGCCGCGTCATCCTTCAGCCGGGTCGGAGTCGGCTCTTGGGCGGTCTTCGCCGCCGCGACTGCTGCCTGCCATTCCGCGTCGGCCGCCTTGAATAGGGCGGTGTAGCGTTCGGCCACCTCTGCGAGCGAGGTCGGAGCATTGGTGGCAAATGCCGCCGCCACCCGGGCGTTGGGCGCGATCCCCTTGGCAGATCCCCTGGCAACCGCTTTCGCGAGCCCGGTCGCCTGGGCGGAAAAGTCATTCGTGCCGAGTTCTCGGAACGCGAAGAACGCCGCGAACACGGGTTCGGCATTCTTGGCAGACTCCGCCAGTCGGCCATTCCACTTGTTGGCAAGATGCGGCGGCAGGCTCCTGGAGCGCAGCAGCTTCACGCGGGTTTCCTCGTCGAGTCCCTGCGTGTCGTGCCAGCCCAGCAGGTAATCGCCCACCTTGCCACGCAACTGTCCCGCGATCTCGGCGGTCTTGGCGGCCTGGAAGTCCGCCAGTTCCGCGCGGCGTCTGGCTTTCTCCGTCTCAAATTCTCCGGCCAGCTTCGCGTTGGGATTCGGCCCGAGCAGCGGCTTTTCGTCGGGCTCGCGGCTGCTCGCGAACACGCCGTAGATCGAATAGTAGTCGGCGCTCGGGATGGGATCGGACTTGTGATCGTGGCACCGGGCACAGCCCACCGTCAGGCCCATGGTGCCGCGGAACACGACATCAATGCGGTCGTCGATGATGTCGTTCTGGTTGTTCAGGAAGCGGCGTCCGAGCGTGAGGAAGCCCTGCGCCGCATAGGGCTGCGGATTGTCCGGGGTGGCGATCTGGTCGCCGGCGATCTGCTGGATCAGGAACTGGTCGTAAGGCAGATCGTCGTTCAGCGCCTTCACGACCCAGTCGCGATAGGTGTAGGCGTAGGGATAACGCCGCTCCTCCTCGAACACGTAGCCCTTCGAGTCGGCGTAACGCGCCACGTCGAGCCAGTGGCGCGCCCAGCGTTCGCCGTAGCGCGGCGACGCCAGCAGGCGGTCCACCGCGCGTTCGTAGGCCAGCGGCGAGGCGTCGGCGAGAAAGTCCCGCATCTCGGCCGGTGTGGGCGGCAGACCGGTGAGGTCAAACGTGATTCGCCGCAGCAGGGTCCGCCGGTTCGCCGTCGGCGCCGGCTTGAGCCCGTGGGCCTGAAGATGGACGGCGATCAGCGTGTCGATCGGATTGCGGACGGGATACGCCGGGTCCGTCACGTTCGGCAGCGGCGGCGGGACCGGCTTCTGGAAGGCCCAGTGCTTGGCCGCCTTGCCCACATGGGATTGCCCGTCGGTTTCGCTGCGCGGATCGGGAGCGCCGAGCCGGACCCATTCCTCCAGCACCGCGATCTGCTCGGCATTGAGCGGCGGCCCCTTTTTTTCGGGCGGCATGCGCTCGGTGTCCTTGGCAGTGCCCTTCACCACCTGGAGCAGCAGGCTTTCGTCCGGTTTGCCCACCACGAACACGGGCCCCGCTGCCCCGCCCTTCAGCGTATCCGCCCGCGTGTCGAGCCGCAGACCACCCTTGGCCTTGTCGGCCTTGGCGCTGTGGCACTCATAACAGTGATCCGCCAGCAACGGCCGCACTTGTTTCTCGAAGAACTCGACCTGCGCCGGGTCCAGGGACGCGCCCATGGCCGCGCCCGCTGCGAGAGCAAGCGCACTGATGCCGGCGGAAAACACTGAACGAAAAGACAACATGGGGACGAGCGTGCCGGCAGTCTGTCCCCGTCACACGCGAAGTCAAAAACGGAGTCCGCGGCGGTGGTATTCGAGGAAGGTTTCAGCGTGACGAGCGAACGGACTGTTCGCCGGACGCCACCTCTCCCCGACCCTCTCCCCCATCCGATGGCGGAGAGGGAGACAGAGTCGCGTCACCACAGTGGGCTTTAGGGAGCCGCCGGTGGCGCGATGATCTTGGCGGGGTCCGGCGGCACGAAGCGTTGGTTCTCCAACTTGCGGGCCACCTGCACGCAACCGGTGCGCCGGTGGAGCGCATTCCAGATTTCCAGCGGCGCGCCCTCGCGGTTGGTGTGCCATTGCCCGTTCCAGAAACGCAGTTCCGCAATGCCCTCCGAAGCCAGACGTTCCGTGCGGCGGGCGTCGTGTTTTCGCTGTTCCGGGAAACCGTGCTGGGAGCCGTCCAGTTCCACCGACAGGCGCGCCGCCGGGCAGTCGAAGTCGAGACAGTAGTTCCCCACCGGATGCTGCCGTCGGAACTTGAAGCCGGCGAACCGCCCGGCCCGCAGTTCCCGCCAAAGCTGACGTTCCTCGTCAGTCTGGTCGCGCCGCAGGCGTCGGGCGGTCGCGATGGGATTCATGGGGCGAGCATGGGAAAACGCCATTCGCTGACAAGCGCTGGCTGTTGGGAAGGGCGCAGCACGCCACAGCATAACGACAAAACCAGAAGGGCGAACTCCCTCTCCGCCATCAGATGGGGGAGAGGGCCGGGGAGAGGTGGCGCCCTTGCGTGATGGCCATCCCCTCTCCCCCGCCCTCTCCCCCGCCCTCTCCCCGCTCGTGCCTCGCAAGGAGAGGGAGTGGCCAATCGCGACAACCAACGTGGGCAACAAGCTCCCGTCCGTCCGGCAGGCCAAAGCGCAGGCAAGCCGCACGCACTCCAAGACGCTTGCGCACGGCCTTGCGGGACGCAGCTCATTTTCCATACGAGCCCATGATCTCGTCCACGGCAGCGCTCACTTGTTGTAGCTCCTTGTCCAATCGCCGTCGGTTGAGCGTGTCCAGCACCGCGGTGAATTTCGCTTTGAGCTGCGCCACAGCCTCACGACCGATCCGATCTCCTTCAACCGGAGTCGGCACACGTTCCACCCCCTTCCGCAGGAGTTCTACGTCATCGGAGGCGTCTGCGAGGCGGACGAGCAAGGTAAGGGCGTCAACCCGACCACCTAAATACTCCTGCTGCCAATCGTCCCGCAGGTATAGCAAATGGGGGATCAGCGAACGCCAAAGTTCAACGTTGCCTACCTCTTCAGCATCCAGGACGAGATTCTTGACTGCAATGCCATCGCCCAAAACGATGGCATTGCTGGTGCAGATCCAACGACTCGATTTGTCACCGAGTCGGTCGTAACAGGTTCCCAAAAAGCGCCACGCGCGTGCGAACCGCGGACGTCGTTCAACAATCTGTCTGGCTCGTTTGCTCGCTTCCAAGAATTTTCCCGCTCTGGCCAAATCCAGTTCCTCGGCCAGCTCACCTCGACTCGGCGGAAAGGGATATTTGGTCAGCATCCGGTTGCTCTCTTTGTCCTCGGTCGAGCCGTTTGAGAAACCTAGATAGGCACCGCTCCCTACTGTCCAAACGGAGGCAGGTGAAACCGAAACCTCCCGTTGCGCCTTTCCAGCCCCCCTTCCACCGAATCTCGTATCCATCGCCTTGGAGACTTCAGGCATTCCTGCGAGGTCAGCCTGCGACTTTAGAAGGACAAACGATCCCTCTGTCAGTCGGCCTCCTTCCGAAATCAGCTTTTCAATCTGAGCGATCAACTTCAGCGCTTCGTCTCGGTCTTTGTCGGCAACAGCCTTGGTCACCAAAAGGGTGACTGCCTCAATTCGGGTTGTAGGATCGGCCTCTTGCCAATCAGCCAGCCACTGGAGGTGAGGAGCCAGCGATCGGTTCCTCGCTACTTTCAGTGGCTGGCTAGGGAGGGGAAATTGAGTTTGCCGGCAACGAAGTAGAGCATGGCAATCATGTAATCCTGGCTGCGGTAGCCGCGGGCTTTGCGCTTCACCGCG
>Ga0169931_10000653_pt1 | contig 57592 bp, 49 predicted proteins | sample Kivu_15m_20L_FD_129675 | JGI IMG/M metagenome (GOLD analysis project Ga0169931, IMG submission 129675) | Freshwater microbial communities from Lake Kivu, Western Province, Rwanda to study Microbial Dark Matter (Phase II) - Kivu_15m_20L... | ecosystem: Environmental > Aquatic > Freshwater > Lake...
GCCCTTCGGCGGCGAGCGCCGACACGAGTGCGCGCCCGAGGCCGCGCGTCGCCCCGGTGAGAACGATGACTTTCCCCATGCGTTTAGCGTTGCGGTTTCCGCGCCGCACCGCAAGTGTATTCGCACACCCGTGTATTCCGGCGAACCGGCGGGCCGGGCGTGCTGTCGCTCATCCGCACACCCCGCGGCCGGGCAGAGAGGTGACCACATGCGCACGCTCGCGAGCGTTCAGACCGTCAACACCGTGGAACCGATTCCCAACGCCGACGCCATCGAGAAGATTCGCGTACTCGGCTGGTGGGTGGTCGTGAAGAAAGGCGAGTTCGCGCCCGGGAACAAGATCGTGTACTGCGAAATCGACTCGCTCCTCCCGGAGCGCGCCGAGTTCGAGTTCCTGCGCGCCAGCAGCTTCAAGCCCGCGAGCGGCGACCTGCCGGCCGGGTTCCGCATCAAAACTGTGAAGCTCCGCGGGCAAGTGTCGCAGGGCATCTGCTTCCCGCTGAGCATCCTTCCCGAAGGCGCGCCGACCGACGAAGGAGCGGACGTGACCGACCTTCTGTGTGTGCGCAAGTGGGAAGCGCCGGTGCCGGCGAGCCTCGCGGGGCGCGTGAAGGGCGGGTTCCCCGGGTTCCTGCCAAAGACCGACGAGACCCGCGTGCAGGTACTGGAACCGGTACTCGCGCGGCACCGCGGGCGCGAGTTCTTCGTCACGGAGAAGCTCGACGGCACCTCGTTCACCGCGTTCTGGCGCGAGGGCGCGTTCGGGGTGTGCAGCCGCAACTTGCAGCTCGACACCGCAGACGATACGAGTTCGCTCGTGCGGTTGGCGAAGGCGCTAGACCTCGAAGCGAAACTGCGCGCGTTCGCGGAGCGACACGGGCACGACGTGGCGATTCAGGGCGAGGTGATCGGGCCGGGCGTGCAGGGGAACAAGTACGCGCTCGCGGCGCTGGAGTTGCGCGCGTTCAACGTGTTCGATGTGTCGGCGAGCCGCTACCTGAGCCGTGCGGAGATGCTGCGCGCGGTGTACGAACTCGGCCTGACGCCGGTGCCAGACCTCGGCACGCTGGTGCTCGACCACAGCGTAGACGCGCTGGTCGCGCTCTGCGAAGGAACGAGCGTACTGAACCCGAAGGCGCAGCGCGAGGGCGTCGTGCTTCGGCCGCTGGTGGAAGTGGACGACGAGTACCTCGGCCGCCTGAGCTTCAAGGCGATCAACCCGAAGTTCCTGCTGAAATACGACGAGTGAGATCGAGGCGAGCGGCACGCGTGAGCGTGCCGGTGCTTCGCGCGCCCAACAACCGGCACGCTCACGCGTGCCGCTCGCCTTTTATTCCCCGAAGGGGTCCACACGCGGGCCGGTGCCGAACGCGCGGTGGCAGCGGTTGCACGCGTTGCCCACGCTCGCGAGCGCGGCGCGCGCTTGGGCCATCTCCTTCGCGGCCGCGGCCCGGGCGAGAGCGGTCGCACTGTCGCGCAGGTCCGCCGCGTGCTGCGACCACACGTCTTGGCTCGCCTTCGCGCGCGGCGGGCGCATCAGCAGCAGGTTCCCGGTTTCGGCGAGCAAGAGCGCCTGCCCGCGCGCGAACGCCCACGCCTCCGCGCCTTGCGGCTTGCCGTTCAGCATCTTGCCGAGCGCGCGCGTGTTCGGTTCGGCCAACCCTTCCATGAGCAGTTTCGTCTCCGCGACCGGTTCGAGCTTCGGTGCGCCGCGCGGTTGCGATTGCACCGGGCCGAGCGCGAACGCGAACAGCAGCGCGGCGAACAACCAGACGCGAATGCGACTCATAGCGCCTCACTGTGCGAGGTCCGGGAGTTCCAACTGAATCTGCCCGTCGGCCTCGATCACCGGGTAGGTGTTCTGGCGCACTTTCGGGTTGTCGGCCCACGCGCCGTCGCTCAGGCGGAACCGCCAGTAGTGCCACGGGCAGCTCACGCACCCGTCTTCGACGTAGCCACCGGCCAGCGACGCGCCTTGGTGCGGGCACATGTCGTCGATGGCGAACAGCGCGCCCTTCGCGCGAAAGATCGCGATGTCGCGCTGGAACAGGTTCACCACGATGCTCCCGCCTTCGGGCAGTTCGTCGCTCTTCGCCACCGTCACGCGCTGGGGCACGGCCGCTCTCCGTAGTGTCTCGCGTTCGCTCCACACCTATCTTACCCACACGCCCCGTACGCAACAGGCGCAGTATGCTCGAAGTCGAAGTGAAGTTCAAAGGCGCGGACCGCGCCGCTACCGTCGCGGCGCTCTTGGAGATGGGCGCGCAGTTGGTGGAAGACCGCACCGATGCGGACCTGTACTTCCGCGCCCCGGACCGCGACCTGAAGGCCACCGACGAGGCGTTCCGGTTGCGCCGCATCGGTGCGAACGCGCGGCTGACTTACAAAGGCCCGCGGCGCGACACAGAAACGAAGACGCGTACCGAGATCGAAGTTCCGCTCGCGCCGGGTGCTGAGACCGCGGCCGACGCGGAGAAGTTGTTCGCCGCACTCGGCTACACTCCTGTGACAACCGTGCGCAAGAAGCGCCGCGTCTACCGTCTCACCCGCGACGGCTTCGATTGCGAAGCGTGCTTCGACACCGTGGAGGGCATCGGCGAGTTCGTGGAACTGGAGATCGTCGCGGGGGAAGCGGACTACGAGCGCGCGAAAGCCGCGGTGCTCGAACTCGCCGCCGAACTCGGCCTCACCGAAAAGGAACCGCGCTCGTACCTGCGGATGGTGCTGCAAGCACAAGGAGCCGAAGCGTGAAGCCGCTGCCCGTCGATACCACCGTCTCGATGCTGCGCATGTCGCTGCGCACCGCGCGCTACGAAAAAGACTACATCGGGTTCGTACCCACTATGGGCGCGCTGCACGAGGGGCACGCGGCGCTCGTGCGCGCGGCGAAGGCGCAGACCGCGTTCGTGGTGGTGTCGGTGTTCGTGAACCCGACGCAGTTCGGGCCGAAGGAAGACTTCGCCAAATACCCGCGCACGCTCGAAGCCGACGCGAAGTTGTGCGCCGAAGCCGGTGCGGACCTCATCTTCGCGCCGACTGTCGAAGAGATGTACCCGCTGATGCCGCCGCTCACAACGGTCGATGTGTCTTCGCTCGGCGACCACCTGTGCGGCGCGAGCCGACCGGGTCACTTTCGCGGCGTGTGTACCGTCGTGCTGAAGTTGCTGAACATCGTGCAGCCGTCGTTCGCGTTCTTCGGCGCGAAGGACTATCAGCAGGCCGCGATCATCCGGCGCATGGTGAGCGACCTGAATCTGTTCGTCGGAATCGAAGTCGTACCGACGGTGCGCGAACCGGACGGCCTCGCGCTGAGTTCCCGCAACCGCTACTTGAGCGCGGACGAGCGGAAAGTCGCACCGGGCATTTACGCGGCACTGCAAGTGACGAAGGCGCGCGCCGCGACCGTGCGCGACGTACCGGCACTCGAAGCGGAACTGCGCGCGGCGCTGAGCGCGATCCCCGGTGCGAAGGTGGACTACGCGAGCATCGTGGACGCCGACACGCTGCAACCGCTGACGACATTGGATCGGCCCGCGGTCGCAGCGGTCGCGGTGTTCCTCGGCACCACGCGCCTGATCGACAACATCGCGCTGTAGTGCGTCTTGGCGAGCGGCACTCGTGAGCGTGCCGGTGCTTCGCGGATCAAACAACCGGCACGCTCACGCGTGCCGCTCGCCAAAGCGAGTGAGGATTTCCCATGTCGCACCCGCTGTTCGGCCCGGAACTGAAGTTGATCCTCGCGGAGCACAACGCGGCCGCGATGCGCGACTTCTGCGAGCAACTCCACCCCGCGACTGTCGCCGAAGTGCTCGACGACGGGTTCACGCCCGAAGAAATTTGGGAGGTGCTTTCGCAAGCCGACATCCGCACACAGGCGTCCGTGTTCGAGTATCTGCCGCCCGGCGTGCAAGAAGAGATGGCGGTGAAGGCCCGGCCGCAGATGGGGCAGTTGCTCACGAAGATGAGCCACGACGACCGCGCCGACTTGCTTCAGCGGCTCCCCGCGAGCGTGACCGAATCCGTCATGCGGCTCGTGGACGAGGCCGACCGGCAGGACATCGCGAAGCTGGTGCAGTACGGCGAGAACACGGTCGGCGCGCTGATGACGACCGACTACGCGTGGCTCCCCGGCACGCTCACCGCGGCCGAAGCGATCGATCAGCTTCGCCAACAAGCCCCGGACCGCGAGACCATCTACTACATCTACATTCTCGACGACGCGTCCAAGCGCTCGGACGGCACCCTCGCCCCGCGGCGCTTGCTCGGTGTCGTCACGCTGCGCGACCTCATCCTCACGCCGCGGCACGCGCTCGTGCGCGACCTGATGGAAACCGAACTCGCCACACTCCGCTACGACGACGAACAAGAAGCCGTGGCGAAACTGTTCGCCCGGTACGACTTCCTCGCGGCCCCGGTGGTAGACTCGCAGTTCGGGTTGCTCGGCATCGTCACGCACGACGACGTGCTCGACGTGGTGCGCGAAGAGGCGACTGAGGACTTGCAGAAGCAGGGCGGCGTCGGGCCGATCGAAGGCGACTACCTCGAAGCGCGGTTCGGCAACGTGTGGTACAACCGCATGAAGTGGCTCGCGGTGCTGTTCCTGTTGCAGATGTTCACGATCAACGCGATGGCCTCGTTCGAGAGCGAGTTGGAGCGGGTCGCGTTCCTGCTGTCGTTTATCCCGCTCTGCCTCAGCGTCGGCGGGAACGCCGGGTCGCAGGCCGCGACGCTCGTGATTCGCGCGCTCGCGCTGGATCAGATTCGCACCGCCGACTGGCTCCGCGTGCTGCGCCGCGAAGTGCTGATGGCGCTGGCGCTCGCCGGCACGCTCGGCGTGTTCTCGATCGCGCGCACGTACTTCCTCACACCGGACAGCATCTTGGAGAAGGTGCCGGAGGGCTTCTTCTGGCACTTGAACTGGGTGGTGACGTTCGCGGTCATGGGCATCTGCCTCACCGGTGCGGTGATCGGCGCGGCGCTCCCGCTGCTCATCAAAGCCGCGGGCCGCGACCCGGCGCTCATGTCCGCCCCGCTCATCGCCACGCTCTCCGACGTGCTCGGCATCGTCATCTTCTTCAACGTCGTCCGCGCGTTCTTTTAGCGCCCAACATCCCACCGCACGGAGGCCAGATCGTGAAATTCGTTGCACTCGACACAACGACGCAGTGGGAAACGAAGCAGATGGACACGGTCCACGACCAACTCTTTCACGGCAACGCGATCAGAGCCGACGCGCCGACCGATCCGGCCGAGTACGGGCAAGGCACTTGGTCGCACAGCGTCGGCGATGACTTGTCGCACCCGCTGCTCCTGACGCGGAGCGGCGTATTCGTTCCGCCACTGTTCATGACCGCAGTCGCACTCGTGGCACGCGACGACCTCTATCAGCGCATCCGCCACTTTCCGAACCTGAGCTTCGCGGACGCGCTCCCGAAGAAGTTAGTCAACTTGTGGAAGCCAATCGGCGACTTCAGCTTCTACAAATCGCGCGACCCGGTGCTTCGCAAGAACCTCATGTGGCCCGACATGCTGTTGGATTGGCTGCCAAACGATCCGAGTTTGTTCGCAACGTTCCCCAAGTGCAAAGAACTGGTGGCGTACAATGTTCACAAACCGCAGGGCGAAACCGGGAAGACTGTGCGCGTCAACTTCGTGATGAACAACGACCGGGAAACTGATGTCGAATTCGGCCGTATTCGAGACACACCCGCTGATCTGGAGTAGGGTGTTTTTCCTTCGGCAAGACTTGTTCGACTTGCTCCAAGACGCCATCGACCCCAACCACTTCGCATTTCGGCCCATCGAAATCTAGTTTGCTGGCGAATCCGCACCTCGGCGAATCCAATTTCCCGCGTCGGCAATCGAATACTGGTGTGGGGCTTCGCGCCCCGGGAAGGAGACACCATGTTCGGCTCGACATACTTGGGCAAGTTCTTCGGCATCGACTTCCGCGTTCACGGAACGTTCTGGTTGCTGCCGCTATTCGTTCTGCTGACCGGGTTCGGGGCCGGTCTCGATCGTGTCGCGTTCGACCTGTTGCTCGTGTTCGCTGTGTTCGTCTGTGTCGCGCTCCACGAGGTGGGGCACGCGCTTGCGGCCCGCGCGTACGGCATTCGCACGCGGGACATCACGCTGTACCCGGTCGGCGGCGTCGCCAGCATGGAGCGCCTGCCGGAGCGCCCGCGGCACGAAATCGCGGTCGCGCTGGCCGGCCCCGCGGTGAACGTCGCCATCGCCGGCGGGCTGTTCCTCGGCATCGCCCTCGGCGGGTTCGTGCTGCCGTGGGAACACACGCCGGACGCGCTCGACCTGTTCGTGGCGAACGTGTTCTGGGCGAACGTGACGCTCGCGGCGTTCAACCTGCTGCCGGCGTTCCCGATGGACGGGGGCCGCGTGCTGCGGGCGCTGCTCGCGTCGCGCCTGAGCCGCCTGCGGGCGACCGAAGTCGCCGTGCAGGTGGGCAGCGTGATCGCGGGCGCGATGTTCGTGGCCGGCCTCGCGTTCGGGCACATCGGCTTGGCGCTCGTCGCCGTCGTCGTGTGGATGCTCGGTCAAGGCGAGTTGGCCGCGATGCGAGCGCGAGCGGCCCGCGAGAAGGTGGCGCGCACTGTCCGAGCGTTCTTCGAGCCGCCGGTGCCGGAGCCGGTCATCCCCGGCACGACGCGCGACCTCGCGGCCCGCGGCTTCACCGGGCTGGCGTGGGACGAAGTGCGCGGCGTGTGGGTGCGCTGGCACCGCGGCGTACCGGTCGGCGAACTGCCTGCGTAGGACAGGCTTCCAGCCTGTCCCGGCTCTTCGGTCCGGAACACGGACAGGCAAGATGCCTGTCCTACGACTGAGCGGCGCGGTACAACCGCACGCATGACGCCTTCCGCGAATCCCGGTATCGCCACCAAACTCGGCGACGCGCTCGCCGCGTTCGGCGACTGGTGGCTGTTCGCGCTGCGCGCCGCCACCGGCGTGTTCCGCCGCAGTTTCACCGCACGCGAGTTCTTCCGCGTCGCGGTCGAAGTGGGCGTGAACAGTGTCGGCGTGGTCGCCATCACCGGCGCGTTCATCGGCATGGTGCTCGCGGTGCAAGCCTACGGGCAGTTCCACACCATCGGCCTCGAAACGAGCATCGGCGCAGTCATTCACATGTCGGTCGTGCGCGAACTCGGCCCGGTGCTCGCGGCGGTCATGCTCGCCGGGCGCGTCGGGTCGGCGCTCGCGGCGGAACTGGCAACGATGCGCGTGACGGAGCAACTCGACGCGCTCGCGTGCCTCGGCGTGGACCCGGTGCGGTACCTCGTGGGGCCGCGCGTGCTCGCGTGCGTGCTGCTGCTGCCGTTGCTCACGGTCGTCGCGGACGTGATGGGTCTGATCGGGAGTTCCGCGATTTGCTTGGGGGTGTTCGACATCGACGCGCACCACTACTGGCGGCACACGCGCGAGTTCGTGAAACCGTGGGACGTGCTGGTGGGGCTGGTGAAGGGAATCGTCTTCGGGGCTGTGCTGTCGCTGATCGCGTGCCACCGCGGGTTCCACAGCAAACCGGGCGCGGCGGGCGTGGGCCGCGCCGCGACCGAGGCGTTCGTCGTCGCGTTCGTTGCCATCCTCGTAATCGACTTCCTATTAGCGCTGCTCGCCAATTCGCTGTACGCTCTGTTGTGGCCGACGGCCGCGGCGCGGGTAGTGTAGAAGCGACTTGGTGGCACAGGCTTTCCAGCCTGTGCTGTAATCGCGCCGAGTAGCACAGGCTAGAAAGCCTGTGCCACCAAACGAAGAGCGAGACCAACCATGAGCACTCCGGCGTACTCCCCCGGCCTCGAAGGGATCGTCGCGGGCGAGACCGCGATCTGTACCGTCGAGGGCGGTCTGAGCTACCGCGGCTACGCGGTCGGCGACCTCGCGGAACACTGCTCGTTCGACGAAGTCGCGCACCTGCTGCTGCACGGCGAGTTGCCGAACGCGGCCGATCTGAAATCGTTCCAAACGCGCGTCGCGGCCGCGCGCCGGCTCCCGCCGCCGCTCAAAGACCTGCTCGCCGCGCTGCCCAAGTGGACGGTGCCGCTCGACGCGCTCCGCACCGCGGTGAGCGCGCTGGGCCACTTCGACCAAGACGCCGCCGACAACTCGCACGAGGCGAACCTGCGCAAGGCCGAGCGCCTGCTGGCCCAAATCCCGATCATCATTGCCGACTACTACCGCGTGGTGAAGGGGCTGCCGGAGGTGCAAGCGCGGCAAGACCTGTCGCACGCCGCGAACTTCCTCTACATGCTCCGCGGCGGCGAAGCGGTTCCGCAAGAAGTGAAAGCGCTGGACGTGTCGCTGATCCTGTACGCGGAGCACGAGTTCAACGCGAGCACGTTCGCCGCGCGCGTGATCGTGTCCACGCTCTCGGACCTGCACAGCGGCATTACCGGCGCGATCGGCGCGCTGAAAGGCCCGCTGCACGGCGGCGCGAACGAAAAGGTGATGGACATTCTGCAAGCCGCGGGCGCGCCGGAACACGCCGAGATGTGGATCCGCTCGGCCCTGTTCCGCAAAGAGCGCATCATGGGGTTCGGGCACCGCGTGTACAAGACCGGCGACGTGCGCGCGGGCATCTTGAAGGCGTACGCGCGGTCGATGGCCGAGGCGACCGGCGAAACGAAGTGGGAAGACACCGCGGACGCCATCGAGCGCGTGATGGCCGCGGAAAAGAACATGTTTCCGAACCTCGACTGGCCCGCGGGCCGGCTGTACCACGCGATGAACATCGAGATCCCGCTGTTCACGCCGATCTTCGCGATGTCCCGCGTCGCCGGTTGGTCGGCACACGTGATCGAGCAACTGGACAAGAACCGGCTGATCCGCCCGCGCGCGCTGTACACCGGCCCCACCGCGCGCGCGGTGACGCCCCTCGCGCAGCGCGCGTGACCCACAGCGAGCGGCGCGACACGAGTCCGCCGGTGGAGCAGCACGAATCGGGTGCGCCGTGCGCACTTCAGTTGCACAGCTTTACCGGCGGACTCGCGTCGCGCCGCTCGCGGTCTCAGGCGTCGCGGCACGCAGCGGGAATCATGTTCGCGCGCTCCCAGTCCTCCACCGTGCCGGGGGGTTGCGGCAGCACATAGTAGAAGTCCACGCCGCCCACCACCTCGCGCAAGATCTGCATCGGGGTGTCGGTGTGGTCCGGCGGGACGAGGTGCGTCGAGTGCGCGCCGCCGTACAGGAACACGCGGTCCTTCGGCGCGACCGCCGCGGCCCGCATCACGTCGGACACCGGTTCCGCCTTCGCGGCCTTCTTCACGTCCTTCGCCTCCGCGCGCTTGGCCTCGACCGCGAGCCGCCCCTTTGCCCGCGCCGCTTCCAGTTCCAGCTTGTTCTCGCGCTCGGCCTGCTTGGTGACGAACTCCAGAATCAGCCGCGCGGCGTTCTGGGCCAGTTCGGGTTTGGCGTCGTCGCGGGTCTGCACACGGAGCCGGTACAGCGCGTCGGCCTCGGCCTCGTCGCGCAGCGCGCGCTTCTCGGTTCGCACGAGCGCTTGGAACGTCTCGTCCTTCTCGAGGGTGCGCCGCAACCGGTCCGGGTATGGGTGGTTGAACTCCTGCGCGATGCCCTCCCACGAGCGCCCGCGGGCGCGCCGGTACGCGAAGTCCGCGAAGTGTTCGGGCGCGAAGTGCGGTTCGGCCGGTGAGTCGGCGCGTTCGGTAGACATGACTTGCCCCCACGATGTGAACGTGCGTTCAAATCGTGGGTGATCGTCCGCGCGAAGTCAACTGGGATTCGCGTTTTTTTCGCGCGCTAGTCGAAGTCGGCGGCGTCGGCCGGCGCGTGCGGGAACGTGACGCGCTTCCCGTACTTCGCGCGGAGCGCGGCGCGCACCTCGGGCGTGAGCCAGTCGGCCTCGTGCGGGAGGCGCACCTGTAGTTCGGGCAGGTCCGGCGCGGCGAGCAGTGCGGCCCCGAGCGACGCGGCGGTGTACTGTGGCGTGACGCTCAGCAGCCGCAACCGCGCGGCCCGCGGGTCGGCCAGCACGCGGCCCAGCGGCGCGGCCAAGTCCGTGAAGTCCGTGTCGCCGTGAATCAGCAGGCGCTCGACGCCGCGCACCGATTTCGCGAGCAGCAGTTCCGTGAGCGCGGCGCTCTCGGTGCCGCTCGAGTTGAACTCCACCTCGCGCAGGTTCAGCAGGTGCGGCGACTTCGCCAGCGCGCGCAAGATCGGGGCGTCCAGCGTGTATTCGAAGAACGCGATGCGCCGGACGCGCCGCGCGACCGGGTGCTTGGCGAGCCGCTTCGCTTCTTCCAGCGTGGGCCAGTCGTCGCCGTAGTCGCAACAGTCCACGAACAGCACGCGGTCCAGCGGCACGTCGTCCAGTTCGTTCACCGGTCCCTCCGGACCGACACCGCCGGCCGCGTACCGGGCCGCGGTGACGAACCCGCGCTCGAACGTGTTCCCGCGCTCGATCAGGACCGCGTTTTCGGGTCGCTTGAGCAACTCGCGCTCGCGGGCGCTCGGCTTGCCCTTCTTCGCGGCGCGCGCGCACTGCAAGCGGATCAGCTCCGCGTGCGCCTCGTCGCCGTGCTCCTGCTGCCAGTCGGCGTACACGAGCCGCGCGGCATCGTCGGCGGGGTTGTCCAGAATCGTCTGAATCAGGGCTTCGCGCTCGCTCACGGTTCGCTCCCGGTGGTGTTAACGGCAGGAGAGTACCGCGATGCGCACCCCGCGCCAATGTCGGGCGCGCATCATCACGGCGCGAACGAGTACGGATCGACGTAGTTCGCGAACGCGAGCCGCGCGCCGTACTTGGTGGTGAGCGCGGCCCGCAGTTGGGGGGTGAGCCACGCGGCACGGTCCCACAGGTACACCCGCAGGTGCGGCAGGTCCGGTGCGGCGAGCAGCGCGTCGGCCAGCGACGGCGCGGTCTGATCGGCCGTGACGCTCAGCACCCGCAGCCGCGCGGCCCGCGGGTCGGCGAGCACGCGGGCCAGCGGACCGGCCAACCCGCTCCAGTCCGGGTTCTCGCCACACAATAGCAGCCGCTCCACCCCGCGCACCGAGGGCGCGAGGAGCAGGTCCGCGAGCGCTTCGGCGTCCGCTTCGCAGTCGTTGAAGACCACGTCGCGCAGGTTCAGCAGGTGCGGGGACTGCGCGAAGGCGCGGAGTACGGCCGCGTCCAACGAGCACTCGAAGAAGCCCAGCCGCCGGATGCGCCGCGCCACCGGGTGCGCCGCGATCTGGGCCGCGGAGTCCGGGTTCGGCCAGCGCGAGTCGCCGTAGTCGGCGCAATTCACGAACAGCACGCGGTCCAGCGGCACGTCGGGGAGCGTGAGGCGCTCCGCCACGAAATAGTCGTCGGATGTGCCAAAGCCGTCGTACCCGCCGAACCCGTTCGCGTCAGTCACGAACCCGCGCTCGAAGGTGTTGAACTCGGTGAGCGCCGCGAACTCGGGCCGCGCCAGCAGTTCGGCCGCGCGCGCGTCCCCTTCGGGCGTGCCGGCGAGCTGCGCGCGGATCAGCTCGGCGTGCGCTTCGTTCCCGTGCTCCTGCTGCCAGTCGGCGTACACGAGCCGCGCCGCATCGTCCGCTGGGTTGTCGAGGATGGTTTGGATCAGGGCTTCGCGCTCGTCCACGGCTCACTCCCGATGTGGAAAAAAGGGAGCGTACCGCCCGGCGCGCGGCGCGGCAATCTCGGTCGCGCTCACGTCACCGGGAACAGGTGGCCCCAGCCCACGAGGTGCGGGTTCTTCGGGAGCGGGTCCGCGACCTGCACCTTCCCGGCGAGCACCAGCGTGCCGATGTGGAAGAAGCAGGCGTCCGCGTCCGACGTGCTGCCGGGGTAGTGCCCGAAGCCGCCGTCGGCGTTGCGGCACGTCAGCGCCCACTTCGCGGCGCGGTCGAGACACTCGCGTGCCGAGGGGGTGTTGCCGCCGAGTTGCTTCACGATGAAGCACGCGTCGAACGTCGCGTGCCGGTCGCGGGCCGGCGGGTTCAGCATCCAACTGCCGTCGGGCTTTTGGTCGCGCAGCACGCGCTTCAGCATCGCGCCGGCCTTCGGCACCGGTTCGCCGACGAGCCGGTAGTAGTGCGCCGCGTGGAATGTCGCCGCGACGTGCTCGTTGATGTACCCGTCGTCGGCCTGCACCATCACGGCTTTGATCTTCTTGTCGGCTTCCGGCGGAATCGCCTTCCCACTGCACAGGTACGCGAGCGGGAAGAAGCTCGTCATGTACAGCGGCAGCTCCTTCACGTCGGCCTTCAGTACGCCGTCGAACACCGGCAGCGGGTCGCGCTTCGGTTTCGCGCCGAGCGCGTGCAGCGCCATCACGGCCATCGTCGTGTTGTACGCGCGCCCGGCCGCGGACTTGGGATCGACTGTTCCCTTCACGTTCACGAACGCGCCGTCTTCTTGCTGCCGCGAGTGGAGAAATTCCAGCGTCTTCGTTTCGTGCGGCAGCTTCCAGCCGAACGTGCGGTGAATCACGACCGCGTACGCGGTGGGCGCGAGGTCGCTGAACGCGCTGTCGGACATGCCCTCGTACTTCGGATCGATGCCGGGGCGGAACGAACCGTCTTCGTGCGCGATCTTGGCGAAGAACTCCTTCAGGCCCGCGACGGCTTCATCCGCCGGCACCGGCTTCGGGTCCGCGGCCGGCGACACCGCAACGCAGAGCGCGAGCGCGCAAGTGATGACGTGCTTCATGTGCGTGAGCGTACCCGCGGCGCGCGGCGCAAACAAGTGTTGCGAGCGGCGCGCCGCGCGGGATAATCGGCACGACCAACAGAGGACCGACCGATGCTCCGCTTCGCCGCGTTACTACTCTGCTGTGGGACCGCGAGCGCCGCGCCACCTGATCCGAAGGTGCTGAAGGCGCACGACGGGTGGGTGAGCGCGGTCGCGTTCAACCCGGACGGCTCACGGCTCGCGGTGGCGAGCGCGGACAAAACCGTTTCCGTGTGGGACACCGCGACGTGGAAGGAAACGCTGCGACTGAAGGGCCACACCGATTACGTGAGCGCGGTCGCGTGGTCGCCCGACGGCAAGCAACTGCTGACCGGCAGCTTCGACAAGACCGCGAAGCTCTGGGACGCCGCGACGGGCGCGGAGAAACTGACGCTCAAGGGGCACAAGGGCGTAGTGATGGCGGTCGCGTTCGATCCCAGCGGGGGTGCGCTCACGTCTGGGATCGACGGGCGGGTACGCGGGTGGAACGTCACAACCGGAAAGGAGCTGGCTTGGCCCGAACGGAACCTGTCGTGGGTGAACGCGCTCGTACAGAGCCCAAACGTGAGCGGCGGAGCGATCGCGAGTTCGGACAACACGATTCGCATGAGCGGTATTTGGGGCAACCCCACACTCGAACCGAAAGCTGCTGAGGTTCGCAGCCTGTCGTTCACGCCGAACGGCAGGTACCTCGCGGCAGGGACGCGGTACGGCGTCACCAAAGTGTGGGCCGCGACCGCAGTCGACGTGAAAGAAGTCGCGTCGCTGAAGGGGAAGCACACCGGGGACGTGTGGGGCGTCGCGTTCGGCGCGGGCGGCAAGTTGCTCGCCGCCGCGGACGGCGACTGGAACAAGCCGAGCGACGTGGTTCTCTGGGACACGACGACGTGGAAGGAGAAGGCCCGGCTGAAGCACACGAACGAGGTGCTGTGCGTGGCCTTCCACCCGACGAAGCCGCTGGTGGCTGCGGGCGCGTGGGACAAGACCGTGCGCGTGTGGGACGTGAGCGAGTTCGTGCCGGCGAAGTGACTCACGCCCGCGGTGAGACGCGCACCGCGGACCCGACCGCGAACACCGCGCTCGCGGGCGCGGTCCCGTTCATCGGTGCCCACTCCGGGCCGTACAGCAAGCCCCAATCGACATCGATGTGCAGGTCGCGAATCGGCCGCACGTCCCATTCGGGGTGTTCGACGCCGTAGCGGATCAGCCCGCCGCGCCGCCCGGTGCCGAACCCGTGTTCGTGCTCCTTGAACCAGTGTTCGAGACTGTCGGCCGCGGGGCGCACCGGCGGCGCGGTACTTTCGGCGCGCATCGTGTGCTCACGGCCGCCCCACCGCACGCGGTACTCGGCCCGCGTGCCGGTCGGTTCGTCGCGCACTTCCATCGCCATCCGCGCCGCTCGGTACGGCTCGTTGTACAGCACGCGCGCGATCGTCGCGACCGTCCACTGCGGTACGAACTCGCGCACGAAGCACACCCCGCGCTCTTCGCCTCGGCGCACGTAGAACCGCAGGTTCCATTCGGGGAAGTTGCGAAACCCGGGCCACGAAATGCCCAACACGCGCGTGTTCAGGAACTGGAACGCGACGAGACTCGCCCAGCACGCACCGTCGCGCCGGTCGAACTCGCACCCGGGCGGCAGGTGCGGGCGCAGCAGTTCTTCGGGCACGGCGAAGTTCGCCAGAATCAGGTTCCGCCATTCGGCGACGAGGAACGCGCGGCGCACGGGCTTCACTCCGGCTTGAGTTTGTCCGCGAACACCTTCTTTAACTTCTCCACCTTCGGGCCGATCATCACGCGGCAGTAGCCGTCCCCCTTGTTGTTCGCGTAGTAGTTCTGGTGGTACGCCTCTGCCGGGTAGAACGTACTCGCCTTGGTGATCTCGGTCACGAGCGGCTTGGCGTACACGGCCGCAGCGTCGATCTTCGCCTTGTAGCGCTCGGCGAGGTCGCGCTGCTGCTCGCTGTGGTAGAACACCGCGGAGCGGTACTGCGGGCCGCGATCGTTGCCTTGGCGGTTCAACGTGGTCGGATCGTGCGTGCGCCAGTGCACTTCGAGCAGTTCCGAGAACGTAATCACCTTCGGGTCGAACACGATCTGCACCACCTCCGCGTGCCCGGTGTCGCCGTCGCAGATGTCGTCGTAGGTCGGGTTCGGCAGGTGCCCGCCGGTGTAGCCGCTCGTCACGGTCTTCACGCCGCGCAGTTGCAGGAACACGGCCTCGGTACACCAGAAGCACCCACCACCGAAGGTCGCGGTTTCGGTATCGGTAGTTGCGTCGGTCGGCGGCGCGGGCGCGGGGTCCGGCGGTGGGAAGTTCTCAGGCATATCGGTGGCCTCGTAGTTCCCCATGAGCAAGAGCGTGAGGGCGAACGCGAGCGCGAACAGCGCGAGCAACGCGATTACGGTTTTCATTGGTGCGGCCCTCGAAGTTGTGAAGCGGCTACCATCTCGACGCACTTGTGCGGCCGTCTCTTACCTCAGCGCCCGGCGGGGCGCGTGTGCCACTTGTCGGCGTCCGTAGTCGGCGGCTTCGCGCTCCCGAAGTGCGGGTAGTTCGGCATCGCGCGGAACGGCAGCGGCCCCACCTCACCGCCGGATACTGTGGTGCTCGACGTGTCCTTACAGTAGCCGCGCGTGCGTAACACGAACGAGCGCTCGAACCCCGGCGCGAGTACGGGCAGCTTCGATGCGTCGAACCGCACCGTGATCTCGTCGCCGGGGCCGCACAGCACGGAGCGGTCGTCGTCCGCGGTTAGCAGGTCGGTCACGTCGCCGAGCTTCGTGAGTTTGCCCTTCCACTTCGCCACGAGTACCGGTTCGGTCTTCGCGTCGTCGTAGGCGACCGGCGGTTTGCCGTCCGGGTACACCTCTTGCATGAACCCGCGGGCCGCGAGATCGGCGCGCGACACGCCGAGTTCAACGGCATTCGTCACCGGTTGCGCTTGCGCGAGGTAAATCTGATCCCAGAAGACTTGCATGTTGGTGCGGATGCGCAGTTCGCACGCACCGGCCGCGAAGCCTGCCGGCAGTGGCCGCGTCATGGTGCGCGGCAGCCCGGCGGGGAAGCCGAGGTCGCACACGGTTTCCCATTTACCGCCCGGCGTGCGGCGCTCCAGCACCGGCGGCGAAATGTTCACACCGGCGCGCGTCGCGGCGAACATCGACTCGGGATACGGGTACTCCGTCCACCCCGCGAGCACGAGCGCCCACTCCTTCCCTTCGGGGATCGTGCCGAAGTCGAGCGTCAGCGAGTGATCCTCCGCATAGCCGAGCCACGACCGCACCGCGAAGGTGTCCACCGCCTGCCGGTCGCGGGTGAGCACGCGCGAAGTCACGTCCGCGCCGCGGTGATCGGTCGCGCGCTTCGGGAAGTGCTTCGTACCGAACGCCATCAGCTTCTCGGTCGCGTTCGGCAGCGCGAACACGAAGCGTTCATCTGGGAACACCTGCACCCCGGCCGGGTGGTCGATGGCGATGAGTTTCAGGTGATCGAGGTACAGCACTTCGTCCATCGGCTCCGCGATCTTCAGCACGTACTCGCCGTTGCGCGGCACGAGTTTCCCGGGTTCGATCTTCACGCTCTCCTCGCGGCGCGGCGGGCGCACGCTGCCGTCCGGCCCGCTCTCGCCGAGAGCGCCGCCGCCGAGGAAGTCCGTGACGAACGCGAACTTCTCGCCGTCCCACACCATCAGCACCGGGCACGACGTGCCCTTGCGGTTGGTCTCTTCGACGCGCACCACCCGCCCCGTATCGAGGCCCAGTTCCGCTTGCAGCACGAGGTCCGGCCAGTGCAGGCGCACGAGGTCGGCCTTCGCGTGCTTGCCCATGCCGAGCGCCGTGGGAAGCAGCGATTGCGCCGGCCCCGCGCTCATCGTCGCGCGCTCCGCGGCGCTCCAGTGCGTACCGGCATGCGCCGAGATGCGCACCCCGAAGCCGTCTGTACTCGTGCGCTCGTTCTTCCCCTTGTTCCGCTTGCCGGTCGGGTTCAGGAACAGCGTGTGATTGCCGTTCCCGTTGTTCTTGTGGAACTGCGCGCCGGCGTCGGTGAGTGTGAGCAGATCGAGATTGCCGTCGCTCAGTACGTTCGCCACGGCAAGGCCGCGAACGTCTTTCAAGATGCCGAACGCGTCAGTCTTCGCCGCGAGTTTCCCGTCGCCCTGATTGTGCAGCAGCACCGGTTTGCCTTCGCCCGAAAGCCCGACCACATCGGCCCAACCGTCGGCGTCCACGTCCGCGACCGTCGCTTGGCGGAACGCCGGCGCGTTCACGTCGCTCGCCGCGAAATCGCGCTCGCCGGTGGAAAGCAGCAGCACCGGTGCGCCGCCGGCGCGCGTCAGCAGTAAATCAGAGCGCTCGTCGCGGTTGGCGTCGAAAACCAACCCGCCGGTCCACGCCCCGGTGTGCTTCAGCCACGCCGGTTGCGGGCGCTTGAACCGCATTAAGCGGTCGTTCTCGATGAACACCGGCTCCGCGCCGTCGGCGAGGAGCAGCAAATCGGTGTCGCCGTCGCCGTCGAGGTCCGACGCGATGAACGCGACGTACGCGCCCGCGGGCACCAGCGGCGCGAACACGTCGTTCCGCTTGAACGCGGTAGTGAGCGCCGGGTTCGGCGCGTTCGGCAGCGCGGGCGGCGCGACGCCGACATTTTCGATGAGCAGCACCGTGCCGCCGGGTTGCTTCGGGTCGAGCGCCGCGCCCGCGTCGGAGAACTTGCACAACACGAGGTCGAGGTCGCCGTCGGGGTCGAAGTCGTACCAACCGCAGCCGAGGAACAGCCCGGTGAGCTTGTCGAAACCGACCGCGGCGCTCACGTCTTCAAAAGTGCCCTTCCCCGTGTTGCGCAGCAAGCGCACCCCGAACGCGCCCGTAAGCGCGAGGTCCGGGTGGCCGTCGTTGTCGTAATCCGCGGGTGCCGCGCCGAGGCTCGCGCGCGGCGCGCCGAGTGCCGCGCTGGCATCTGTGAATGTGCCGTTTCCATCGTTTTTGAGCAGCACGTCGCACAGTTTCCCGTCGCGCACACCCGCGGAGAGCGCGAGAACGTCCGGCTTGCCGTCGCCGTCGAAGTCGAACAGTGCCACGCCCGCGCCGAAGCGTTCCCTCACGCCCCGGGTGAGCGCGTCGAGGTCCGCGTCGGTCGCCCAGCGCGTGCCGGCGGCGAGCGCCACCTGCCCCGCCGGCGCGAACATCGGCAGCACGCCGACCGCGGGCTTCGGGAAGGAGGCGTCGCGCCCGACGGCTTCGGCGTAGGTGCCGATTTCGGTGTACTTCGAGCCGGATTCCGTGTAGTGGTCGGAGTTGGCGAGTTTGACGTGCTCATCGAGCAACCGCCGCCGCAGATCGTCCTCGGTGTCCCCGAGCGATTGCGACAGCCGGTACCGCGCCTCGGCGAGGTACGGGTTCAGTTTCAGCGCCTCTTCGTAGCACGCCCGCGCGCGCGGCGCGGTCGCCCCTTCGGGATCAGTGGCCCCGAGCCGGAGCCACGTGAAGGGATCCTTCGGGTCCAGTTTGTTGACCGCCGCGAACCGCGGGTAGGCGGCTTTTACGTCGCCCGCGTAGAAGTCGAGGTAGCCGAGACAGTACAGCGCGTGTTTGTTGTTCGGCTCGGCCGCGAGCACCTGCGCGAACAGCTCGCGCGCCTCTTGCGACTTCGTGCTCAGTTCCTTCGAGTTCGGGTCCTGCTGGTTGAACTTGGCGATGGCGAGGTTGATGCGCGCCGGCAGCCAGTCCGGGGCGAGTTCCGTCGCCCGCTGGAACTCCGGTTCCGCCTTCTTGAACTCGTGTTGCTCCATGTACCCGACGCCGCGCAGGTTCGCGGCCATCGCCGCATCCATATCGACCGCGGGTTTCGGCTTGGCGCGGAAGAACGCGAAGTACGCGCCGACACCCGCGCCCACCAGAACCAGCAGAGCGAGTGCGGCGAACAGCGCGCGGCGCGGCGCGGGAGGCGGAGGTGCGGACATGAGAGGTTCCGGGATCGGGGTCTTCCTGTGGTCCGGTCACTCCGTGACCGGATTTGAAGAATTCTGCGTTTCGAATCGCGAGCGCACGGCGAGGAAAATCCGGTCACGGAGTGATCGGACCACAGTTTAATTCGCGCCGCCCTGTTTCAGTTCGTGCGTCTTGCCGGCGTCGAGGTTCGTCCACACTTCCGTGCCGCCCGCGGTGCCCGGCCAGCGCACGGTCACCTTGTCCGCTTTCGTCGCGGTGCCGATGCCGACCGTGAGCACCAGTTCCGATTGGCTCAGGTAGCCGCGCCCGCCGGTGACGGTGCGCGTGTAGGTCTTGCCGCCGGCGTCCACTTGCACCACCGCGCCGAGCGCCGAACGGTTGCTCTTCGTGCCGTCGCCGTGCAGGTGCAGGCGAACGGATTTGTTCGTGTTCGGCGCGTCGTTGCGCAGCACGCGGGCCGGGTCGCCGTTCGCCACGAGGATCACGTCGAGGTCGCCGTCGCCATCGAGGTCCGCGAACGCGCTGCCGCGCCCGACCATCGGCTTGAAGAGATCAGCGCCGCCGCGCGCCGTCGGCACCGGCTCGAAGTAGCACTCCGAATCGCCGGTGTTCCAGTACAGTTGCGCCGGCTGCGCGTAACTCTGGCTCGATTGAATGCTCTGAATGTCCGGGTCGATATGGCCGTTTGCCACCAGCAAATCCAAGCGGCCGTCGTTGTCGTAGTCGAAGAAGAAGGTGCCGAACTTGAGCGCGGCGCGCGTCGGCCCGGTGAGACCGACCGAGAGCGCGGTGTCCGAAAACGCGAGCCGCTTCGCGTCCTTCTCCATCACGGTCACGGGTTCGTTGGCGAAGTTCGCGATTACCGCGGCGCAGCGGCCGGGCGCGAACTCGCACCAGTCGATGCCCATACCGCCGCGCGGCACGCCGCCGTCCGCGAACGCGGCCCCGATGTACACGCCCTTCTCTTCGTAGCGCCGTCCGCCTTTGCCGTCCGGCACGTTGTGGAAGAAGAAGTTCCGCGTCATGTCGTTGGCGACCATGAGGTCCGGGAAGCCGTCGCCGTCCGCGTCCCACGCGGTCACGCCCAGCGACTTGCCCACGGCCCGCACGCGGTCACTCGCACCCGTTCCTTCTTTCTCGGTCACGAGCACGCCCGCACTCGCGGTCACGTCCTCGAAGCGCTTGCCGTCCACGTTCCGGTACAGCGCGCACTGCGCCGCGTCCATGTCCTTCGGCTGCACGTAGGTGCGCTTCCCGCCGACCAAACTGGAGACGATGCCGCGATCAATGCTCGGCGACCACGTGACGTAGTGGCACACGAACAGATCGAGTTTGCCGTCGCCGTCGTAATCGAGGAACGTCGCGGAGGAGCCGAACGGGATCGGTTGCTTCCAGTTGTCGAACTCGTCTTTCGTCGCCTTCGGCAGATCGCCCGGCCCGCCCACGCCGGCTGCAAGTGTCGTCTCCTCAAATCGCTCGCCGTTCACGTTGCGGAACAACCGGTGCTTCCCGACACACGCGACGAATACGTCCGGTCGGCCGTCGTTGTCGTAATCGCCGACGCACGCGCCCATGCCGTACAGCGGCACCGCCAGCCCGGCCTTCGCGGTCACGTCCTCGAACTTCCAGTTGCCGAGGTTGCGGTAGAGCTTCAGCGCCGGTTTCGCGTCGCCATATCCCGGCCACGCACAACCGCTGACGAACAGCAGATCGGGTTTGCCGTCGCCGTCGTAGTCGAGGACCGCGACGCCGCCGCCCATCGTCTCGGGCAGCAGTTTGTGCCCGGACAAGCCCTGTTCGTGAACGAAGTTGATGCCGCTCGCGGCCGTCACGTCGGTGAAGGTGATCGCGGGCACTTCGCGCGACTGGCGCTGCTTCGGCGCATCGGGGACGATCGGTTTCGGCGGTTCCGGCGGCTTCTTGAGGAACGCGTACAGCGCGTACGCGCCGCCCGCGAGCAGCGCGAGCGCGACGAGCACAATGATCGCGCGCTTCCCACTCGGCGCGGGAGATTCGGCAGCGGGTTCTTCGGAAGCCATGGCGTGCGTCGGGGTGAGAGTGCGTCTTGTAGGTCGCGGTCGAGCGGCGCTTCGCCGCGAGGCCCGACGGCGAGAAGGCTGAACGAGAAACGCTTACGTTCTGCGCGCTTCAACGCGCGCACTCAATTTCACAACAGGTGATTCGCCGTCGGGCCTCGCTCGCAAAGCCTCGCTCGACCGCGACCTACAAGGCGCTCACTTCGGCAGCGCACCGGTGGCGACGATCGCGTCGCGGTGCGCGGCGGTCGTCGGGTAGATCACGCGGTCGCCGGCGGCGTAGTTCGCGGCCGGGTTCTTTTTGCGGTAGATGCGCGTCGCGTTCGCGCGGGCCAACTCGTCCGGCTTGTACAGCAGTTGCGATTCGCGGTGGTAGCGGGCCAGCGCGAACGCCAACCCGCCCTGCACTTCCGCGCTTTGCTCAGCGTGGTACGACGCGCGCAACTTTGCAATCACTTCGCGCATCGTCGCGAGTCGCGGGTTCGCCAGTTTCGGAAGCCACCCGGCCAGCTTCGCGCACGCTTCGGCGCGGCGCGCTGCGGGTTGCTTCGCGTCGGTAGCGATAGCGACTTCGGCGAGCAGCACGTCGTGCGAAACCTTCTCCGGCGCGTCGGCCGCGGGCAGCGCGCTGGCGAGTTCGCCGTAAGCAAGCGCGAGCGTATCGTGCGCCGCGAAGTCTTCCGCTTCGAGGTCGAGCACGCGCTCCGCGGCCTTCACCGCGCGGACCAGTTGCGCGCGCCGCGATTCGGAACCGGCGGGTTCGGGGCGGCTCTTGTAGAGCAGGTTCGCCACCGCGTTCCAGACCACATAATCCTTCGTGAAGTCGAAGCCGCGGTCGCGCAGTTGGTTCGCCGGGTCGAGCAGCTTTTCGAGTTCCGCCGCGGCCGCGAGTACGTCTTCGCGCCGCGTCGCGTTCAGCGCGTTCACCTGCGCCGTGAACCACGCTCGGCTCCACTCGGGCGCGGGCGGGTCGCACTTGCCGCTCAGGTCGAGTTCGCGCGCGGCTTCGTCCAATCGCCCCTCGTCCAAGTACACGCGACCGAGGTTCAAGTGCCCGTGCGGCACCGCGTCCTTCTCGCCGAGCGCGAGCAACTTCTTGAACGCGAACTCGGCTTCCTTGAAGTTGCCGCGCTTGCCGCCGCCTTCGAGGAACGACGCGATGCCGTAGTCGTTCCACCGCTGCCACGCGGGCTTGATCGGCGACGCCTGCGGCGGCACTTCCGCGCCCCCGCTCACGGGAAGCGTCACGCGGTCTTCGGCCATGTCGATGATGGGCAGCTTCGGCGGCTCCTTCCCGCCGTGAACGAGCTTCATGTACTCGTAATCGAACTTGCGGTAGCGCACCTTCGCGGTGAGTTCGACCGGCCCGGTCGCGGTGGGCGGCACGTCGATGCGGTAGTGCATCACGGCCGCGGCCCCCGGCGGAATCTGCTTGTCGTACAGCGGCGTGAAGATGTCTTGCGGGTTGCGGCGGTTGATGCGGTTGCCGTCGCGGTCCAGCATGTGAACGTTGATGAAGTGCGCCCAGCGATCGACTTCGCCGGCTTCGTCCGGGCCGCTCACCGCGCCGTTGCGCGCGAACTCTGCGCCGTTCGCGGCCGCGCGGAAATCGACCCAGATTTCGTTGGAATCGACCGTGCCCTGCGAGAAGTGGTGCCCGAGGCCGAGCGTGCGCACCACGACTTCCACGACGTACGATTTGCCCGGTTCCAGCTTCGGCAGTTCGGGGCGCAGTTGTGCGAGTGCTCCGCCTTCGGATCGCACGCCGAACAGGTCGATGCGAACCTTCTTGTCGCTCCCGTCCGCGGCGGTGCCCTTCAGGTAGTTCGCGTGCATGTCGCTGGTCTGCTGGAACCCCGACGCGAACTGCTTGTACTTCGGGTCGAACTGGAGCAACTCGAAGAGTCCGGTGTTCGACCCCGGGAACCGGTGGTTGTGGACCGTGCGCCTTCCGCTCTTGTCGAAGTCTTGCGCGCCGAAGTCGCCGCTCTCCTTCGGCGGCATGTGGCACGCCGCGCAGTTCTCTTTCGCCTGCGGCGGGTAGTAGAAGCTGCGCACGCCATGCCCGGAGACGCCGCTGAGGAGGTACGTGTCGTAGTGGTTCTGCCCGCGGAGGAACTCTTTGTAGTTGTTCAGTTCCACAGGTAGCGACACCTTGTGGCACGTCGCGCAGAACTCCGCGGTCTTGTGGAACGGCTTCAGGAACGTTTGCTTGTGGAAGTCCGGTTTCGCCTTCACGAGCTGGTTGTTCATCCACTGCAGCGCCTTGTTCTCGCTGCGCGCGAACGGGTAGTGCGCCGGTTCCTCCATCGTGTACGCGCCGTTGCCGAACGTACCGTTGACGTGCGTGACCGCGTGGCACACGGTGCAGGTGATGCCCGCGTGCGCGGTCTTGTGGTTCACGTCGTCGAAGTTCGGGTCGTCGAACGCGCCGCTGAGGAACGGCACCGGGTCGTGGCACCCGGCGCACCACCGCGACGACTTCACGCTCCCGGCCTTCTCCAGCCCCACTTTGCGCGTCTCGCGGACGCTAAAGAGGTAGGCCGGGTTGTTGAACGAGCTGAACTTGTGCGCGCTGTGGAAGTGATCGTTCGCCACGTCTTGGTGGCACTTCGCGCAATAGGCGTCCATCATCATCACGTCGGCGTCTATGAACTTGCCGTCCGCGGTGCGGGTCAACGAGGGCTCGAAATACTGCGCGCCTTCCTTCGGGCCTTCGCGGAACCACTTCTGCGGGTCTTGGGAGTGCATGACGGCCATACCGCCGGTGAACAGCACCACGCCCGCGCCCCACACCTTCGCCAGCCCCCACTTGATGCGCGGCCCGGCGCGCCGGTGCGCGATGTACGCCCACGCCGCGCCGAACGGCAACACGACGTGCAACCAGTACACCACCGAGCGCCCGATGGAACCGGCGGGCAACTGCGGCAGCCCTTCGAGTTGCACGAGCGCGAACCCGGTGAGGCACACCAGCACGCCCGCGAGGAACACCGCGATCCCGAGGCGCACCGCGGCGCGGTTCGGGCGCTTGCGGGCCGTCGCCCAGTGGTAGCCGCCGAACGCGAGGAACGGCACCGTACCGAGCACGCCGATGACGATGTGCGCTAGGAACACCCACAGCGCGAACGGCGTAGTGTAGGAGTGCGGCTCGCGCGCATAGTTGAGCAGCGACACGACACCGAGGTAAAACCCGGTCGCGCCGAGGAACGCGAACAGCCCGAACACCGCGAGCAAGAGCACCCGCAACTTCGGCCCGATGGCCGGTTGGTACGGCGCGGGCCGCGCGACCGTTTTGCGCACGACGACCGGTTCGGCACCCGGTACCGGGGACTGTGGCAGCGAAGGGTTCATGCTCGCACCCGAACTCGGGAGAGTGACTTCCGGGGCAATGTCTCTAAGGATACCGCACTTCGACGGACCGACCAACAGGAGCCATCGTGCTAACGCGCTACCTCGCCGCCGCGTGCCAGACCGACTTCCCCAACCCCACCGACCGCGGCGCGATCCCGGACCGCGTGGGCCACATGCTCGGGATGATCGACCGCGCCGTGATCGGCTACAAGCCGTTCGGCGACGTGAAGCTCGTCGCGTTCCCGGAGTTCGCGCACGCCGCGCCGATCTACGAAACGGTTCAGGAGCTAACCGACAAGCTCGCGGTGCCGATCCCGAACGAGCACACCGACCGCTACGCGCAGAAGGCGCGCGACCTCGGCGTCTACATTCAGACCGGCAGTTTCCTCGAAGTAGATACGAAGTACGCGGGCTGCGTGTTCAACACGACGTGCCTCATCGGGCCAACGGGCCTGCTGTACAAGTATCGCAAGGTTCACCCGTGGCTGCCGTGGGAGGTTCACGCCAGCCCGCACGACATCCCGAACTACACCGAGAACCCGTTCCCGGTGGCCGAAACCGAGATCGGCCGGATCGGGTGCGCCATCTGTTACGACTGGCTGTTCCCCGAAGCGATTCGCGAACTCGCACTCCAAGGCGCGGAAGTGCTCGTGCGCGTCTCCGCGTATATGGACCCGTGGGGCGCGACACCGCCGATGGACTGGTGGACCGTCGTGAACCGGTGCCGGGCCATCGAGAATTGCGCCTTCGTTCTGGCGTCCAATCAGGGCGCGAGCGCGAAGCACTACCCGCCGTTCTCGTGGCCGGGCGGCAGCATGGTCGTGGATTACGACGGGCGCGTTCTGGCCCAAGCCGACCCCGGCCCCGGTGAGAAAATCGTGGTCGCGCCGATCGACCTGACCGCCGTTCGCCACGAGCGCGAGCGCCGCAGCGGCCACTGTATGCTCGCGCACCGGCGCCCGGAAGCGTACCGGCACGCGGCGCGCCCCGCGTACCCACCCGGCGCGGCGGCCGAAGGCCCGATCAGCATCGCCGGGAACGAAGAGCGCACGCGCAGTGCGAAGGCGCGCACTCCGCATTGACACGGCGCGGCGCTCCGGCAATAGCTCCGGCTCCACTAACGGCGGAGGTGCGCCGTGAGGCGATTCCTGACACTCGGTCTGGCGGCTCTCGGCACGTGTGCGGTGGCGACACCGGCACGCGCGTTCTACTGGTTCGACTGGCCCGGCAGCGGCGTTTCCCGCGTGCCCACACTGATCGATACGCCGCGCCCGGGCGATCCGCCGCCACCGCCGACGGGGCGCGTGGAACCGGGGGTGACCGGCCCGGAAGTGCCCATCGACAGCCCCGGCGGGCCGACGACGCCGGGCGTACCGAATACCCCCGGCGGGCCGAATCACGTGCCGGAACCCGCGACCGCGCTGCTGGCGCTCGCGGGCGTCGGCGCGGTCGTTGGCCTGCGGGCGCGCCGTCGGTGAACTACGAATCCGCACGCGCGATCCAGTGGTCGAGGGCCGCGACCGTTTCGCGCACGGCCACGCTGTCCAGTCCGCGCGCCGACGGGCCGAACAGCGGGTCCGGGCCGCACGCCCCGCGGAACGCGCCGAGCAGGTGCCAGCAGCCCGAATCGCTCGCAACACCCGCGGCGGTAAGCGGGCCGATGCCCCCCGCCACCACCACGTCCAAGTCCCAAGCGGCGAACGCGAGGTCCGCTTGGAGTTGGCCCGCGTTGTCGAGCGCTTTCGTCAGTCTGCAGCCCCCGGCCGTAATGACGCGGTCGAAGTTCAGGCCGATCAGGTCTTGCAGCCCGGCGCGGCGGTCGCCGACGCGGTCGAACGCGCGGTGGAAGGTGGCACGTCGGCCCTTCTCGTGCGCGAGCGCCACGAGCGGCTTGCACGCGCGCTGATCGACGAGATACTTCATCCCGATGCGCTCGAGCGCCGCGAACGCGATCCCGTCTGCGCCTTCGGTCAGAAAGCGTTTCGCGTCAAGTTCCATCTGGTCGCGCTCGCCGTACCCGTACTTGCAGGTCCCCAACCGCGGGCGCAGCAGCACCGTGACCGGGATGGTGCGGTCGGTGGCGCGCGCCCGCGCTTCGGCCAGTAGGCGCACCGCGAGGAACGTGTCGAGTGTGGGCGTCAGCCCGCCGACCTCCGGGGCCGCGAGCACGAGTAAACTGTCCGCGCCTTCGTACAGGGCCGCCCGTGCCTCGTCCGCGCACGTCACCGCCACTTCCAACTGCGGCCGGGTGCGCGTGCGCAGGCGCGGGCGCTGTGCGGCGCGCGCAACACTCGACAGCGTGCGCGTGAGGCGGTTCGCGGCGTGGACGGCCGAGGTGAGTGCCGCGTCGAACGGGTTCTGGACGTACCCGGCAAACCCGTCGCCCGCGGCCAGTAGCGTCGAACTTTCGTCCAACGCCACGAAGGGCACGCGCACGCGCCGCTCGGCGCGGTACCGCTCGAACCGCCGCACGCGGTGCCACTGCGGTTCGCCCGCACCCGAACCCGCGAGCGGGAGCAGTTGGCGGGCGAGCGCTTCGTCCGGTTCGTGCCAATGAGCGTCCGCCCACTCCGCGGTCGATACGGCCGTGAACATCGGCCCGACACCAGACGCCCCGATCGTGCGGTTGTCGAACACGATTTCGAGCGGCGAAGCGGCGAATCTGTACGCGGGCGACGGCACCGGGTGCGGCCCGGCGCACGCGGCTTCGAGCACAACGGCGCGCGTGTACGTCACCGCGCGCAATTCGTCGAGCACGGCATCGAGGCCCAACCCGCTCGCGTCGAGCAGTTCAAACACCGCGGGCACCGGCACCGCGAGCAGCACCGCGTCGGCGCGCGTGCTCTTCACCCGGTGGCGCTCTTCGCCGCTGCACTCGAACACTTGCACCACCCACTCCGCCCCGTCGCGCTCGAGCTTGGTCGCTTCGGTGTACGGCCGGTGTTCGATGTGCGCGTCGCGCGCGTTCGGCAGCAGCGGCTCGAACAACCCGCGCGCGCCGGTTTTGGGAACGCTCACCTCTCCGGTACCGCCCGCGGTTTCGGCCGTGTGAACGACCTGCACCGGGCGGCAGTTTTGCTCCAAGCCGGGCACGCCGTTCGGGGCCGTCGCGCGGAGCGCCGGCACCCCGGCCGGTGCGTCGTGCGAACCCTGGAACAGGTAATAGAAGTCGTGCGCAGAGTTGACGCGGGGGAACACGGGGTCGAAGTGCGCGGGGCCGAGCGCGGGCACGGTCGCGGTGCCGGGGCGCAACCGGCCGCCGAGCAGCGGGCCGCGGTTGATGAGCGTCACCGCGACGCCCAACTGCCGCAGCCGTCGCGCCGCGGCTAAGCCGGTGAACCCGCCGCCGATGACCGCCACGCGCATCGCCACGAGTCGCCCTCACGGTGTCGAACCGAGAGCGCACTGTACCGGGCGCGCGGGCACGCAGCAATTGTCAACGTCCGGTTTTGCAGCGAACGCAACGCGCGGGCGACGCCTTGACGACCGGGTCAGCACGCCGGGGCGTCGCCGGTGAGCGGCAGTTCGAGGCGGCAGCAGCCGAGGTTCAGCGCGCCCGGGGGCACGCCGGCTTCGACCGCATCTTCGAGCACGCCGGGGCACAGGGCGTACCACACGAACCGCCCCTTCTTCCGGCCCGCGATCAACCGCGACTGTTTCAGAACCGTGAGGTGGTGCGACACGTTCAGCGGTTTGATGCCGACCGCTTCGATGATTTCCGTGACCGTGTGCGGGCCGTCGGCGAGGAACCGCACGATCTTCAGCCGCTCCGGGGCCGCGAGCGCGCCGAGCACCTCGGCGCACCGCTTCGGGTTCAACGGGTCTCGTTTCGCCACCACTTGGCCCCCGCGCAGGACGTGTGTCGGCATTATCCGCGCTGCGGCCCGCGCCGCCAAGTGCGCTTACGCGCGCGCGAGGACGAGCACCAGCGCGGCGAGCGCCGCGGCACACGGGGCCGTACTCACCCACGCGAACAACACTTCCCACACTTTCATCCAACGGGCGCGCCGCGCGGCGGTGCCCATGCCCACCAGCGCGCCCACCGAAACGTGCGTCGTGCTCGCGGGGACGCTGTGCAAGCTCGCGGTGCCCACGAGCAGCGCCGTTACGAGGCTCGATGCGAACCCCTGACCGGGGTTCATGTCGGTCAACTTCTTTCCGAGCGTTTCCGCGACGCGGGCGCTATCGAGAACGCCCCCGAGCGCGATTCCGAGTGCCACGAACAGGAACGCCCACCAGAGTTCCGCGCCGGGCACCGCGGCGAGCAAGGCGGCCATCTTCGGCGTGTCGTTCAGCCCGCGCGCGAAACTCGCGGCCCCGGTGCTCAGCACGTGCGCCACATCGAGTTTTCGGGTTCGCGCGTCCGGTGCGAGGTTCAACGCGCGCAGGAGCAAGTACGTTCCGGCACCGAGCGCCGCGGCGAGCACCGGGCTGACCACGAGCGGCAGCACGAACTGCGCGCCGAGCGCGCCGAACCGCACGCTTTCGCCCGACGCGAGCCCCGCACCCGCGAGGGCACCGACGAGCGCGTGTGTGGTCGAAACCGGCATCCCGACGCGAGTGGCAACGAAGCTGGTAAGGGCCGCGCCGAGCGCGACGGCGCAGAGGAAGCGCGGAGAAGCGGCGAGAGCGTCGGGCACGACGCCGCGCCCGCCGAACGCCGTGAGCAGGCCGGCGCTGAGGAACACCGCGACCGCGAGCGCCGCGAGCGACCCCGCGAACGTGGCCGCGGTGCCCCACAGCGCCGCGGTGCGGCGCGAGGTGGTGCCGCTGCCGTACAGCGACGCGACACCCTTGAAGTTGGCGTTCGCGCCGTTGGTGAACGCGACGCATCCCACGGCCAGTACGAGAACGGCGACGACCACGCGGTCACTTCCGCTTCGGTTCGCCGGTCTCGGCGGGCAGTTTCTTCAGCGCCGCGTACTCCTTCCACGAGCCCTCGTAGAGCCGCACGTTCGGGTACTTCGACACGTACTTCAGGTAGAACCGCAGCAGGCTCCCTTCGCGGGAGGTGCCGCAGTACACCATGATGTCTTTGTCCGTGGTGATGCCGGCCGCTTCGAGGTCCGCTTTCACCTTCTCGAACGGCAAGAACTGGTGCGTGTTGTCGGGCGCCATCAGCCGCGCCCAGTGGAAGCTGATCGCGCCGGGAATGTGGCCCTTGCGCAACCACACGTCGTCGTCGCCGAGGTACTCGTTCTTCGGGCGCGCGTCCACGAGCACGGTGCCGGGTTTGCGCTTCACCACATCATCGGTGGTGAGGCCGATCTCCGGGTGCCCCTTCTCCGGCAGCGCGCCCTTCGGGTTGCCGAAGTACTCTTGCGTGACCGGGAACTTCGCCGCGCTCCACGCCGGCAACCCGCCGTCCACGATGCGAATCTTCGTGACGCCGTACCTTTCGAGCACGTACGCCACCATGCTCGCGCTGAGAATTTCGTCGTTCGGGAGCTTCTCGCCGGTCGCGTAGACGATGTGCAGTCGGTCCTTGTGCGCGCCGGCGCGTACGAGCAGCGCCTTGGTGATGTCGTCCGGGAGGTACTGCACGGGCACGCCGTTGTCGGTGCCGCGCAGGGTGTCGAAGTTCAGGTGGTGCGCGGTGGGAATGTGGCCGCGGAAGTAGTCCTTGTAGCCGCCGCGGGTGTCGAGCACGACCGGCCGGTCTTCTGGCTGCGCGCGCTCGATGAGCTTCTTGGCTTCCGCGGGCGTAATGATCGCGATGTCCGGTTCGGCGGCGCGCGCCGGCGCGGGCGCGAGCGCACACAGAACGAGAAGCGCGACGCGGGTGCGGTTCATGGTGCGAACCCTCGGAGAACGTCTGCCCGGTTCACAAGATATTGCGCCCCGCGCGGTCGGCTACCGGGCTACGGGTTCTTCCACTGATCCCAGACCGATTCGTACACGACGGTGCAGCCGGGCAGCCGTTCCTTGAGCTTCCGCTGACCCTCCGCGGTGATCCCGGTCTGGTCGATGTTCAAGTACTTCAGCCCGGACAGGCGGCCGAGGAACGGGACGAGGTTGTCGCGGCCGGTTTGGTCGCCGCTGAGCGTGTTCGCGATGACCAACTCGCGCACGTTCGTGAGCGCGGCCAGTTCCGGCCCGGTCGCGCCGGTCAGCCCGGTCGCGTACGACAGGTCGAGCCGCCGCAGCCACTTCGCCGCGGCCAGCGCGCGCAGATCGACGCGGGCGAGCGCGGTGCCGGGGATTTCGAGCACCTCCAGCGCCGGCAGCGCGGCGATCGCGCGCAGAGCGTCCGTCGACGCGCCGCCGCGCAGGGTCAGGTGGGCGAGTTTCGGCGCGGTGCGCAGTTCGGCCCAGAAGCCGTCGGCGGTGGCTACGGCCCGCCCGCGCACCGTGAGCCGCCGCAGCCCCGGCAGCCCGGCCAGCGCGCGGCCCGTCGGCGCGCCGAGTTCGAACGTCGCGGCCAGTTCGACTTCTTCGAGCTTCTTCAGCCGCGCGAACACGTCCAGCCCGCGCTCGGTCGCGGACGTGTAACTGAGCGTCACCTTGCGCAGGTCCGGGCACTTCTCGAGCGCCGCGAGGGTCGCGTCGGTCACGTTCGCACCGGCCACCGACAGCACTTGCAGCTTGGGCCCCAACAGCGGGGCGAGCGTCTTGTCGGACACGCGGTGCTGGTACAGGTTCAGTTCCACCAGTCCCGGGAGCGCGGGCAGTTCCAGTTCGGCCCCGGTCGTCGTGTCGGCGATCCAGATGGTGAGGTACGTGAGGTGCGTCAATTTGCCGAACGCCTTGGCGTTCGCGGCGACCGCGGCGGCACTTTCTTCGAGCCGCAGTTTGCGCAACTTGGGCAGCCCGCCGAGCGCCTCGATCCCGGCCGCGCCGATGTCGTTCCCGTAACTCAGGTCCAGCGCCTCGAGCTTCTCGCACTTGAGGAGCGCGTCGAGTGCCGCCTTGTTGAGGTCGCTCCGCGCCAGTACCAGCTCGCGCAGGTTGGGCATCGGTTCGAAGGCGAACGCGCGCGACTGGCCGTTGTTCGCGGACAGGTCGAGCACCTCCAGTGCGGGCAGCCCCTTCACCGCGGCGGCGAGGCCACCGGCCGGCCCGGACGCGCCCGCCAGACGGAGCACGCGCAGTTTCTTGAAGCCGTCGAACGTGCCCGGCAACAGACCGAAGACGTCGGTCCCAGACAGATCGAGTTCTTCCAACCCCTCGATGCCCGCGAGCGCGAGCACGCCGCGGTCGCCGATCCGCACGCACCCGCGCAGGTTGAGCACCTTTAGCCCTTTGATCTTCGCGAGCGCCTGAGCGGTGAACGTGCCTTTACAGTGGGACAGGTCCAGCTCGCGCAGGTGCGGCAGGTCGGCGAACCGGGCGACGTCGGCGTCCGCGAGCGTGCTGAGACGGAACGAGACGGCCACGATGGGACTGTTGGGCAGTTCGGCGGAGCGCCGGACGGTACCGCCGGCGGCGCGCACCGCGCGCTCGACGGCGGAGTCCGGGTAGTCCGGTTCCGCCGGGGCTTTGCTTTCGACGGCCGTGTCGCGCGCGCGGGGCCGCGGCGCGATGTGATTCGCGGACACCGCCCGCAGCGCGTCCGGCGCGGGCGGCGCTTCGGTCAACTTCGTCCGCTCGCGCACCACCGGCAGCACGAACTTCTGAAGGGCGACGCGGTCGCCGCACGTCGCGCGCAGGGTCACGCGCACCGCCGGCTCCGCGAACGCGCGCGGCACGCCCCAGACCACCGTGCCGTCCGGCGCGACCACCATTCCGTCCGGGCCGTCTTCGATTTCCACTTTCACCGGCCCCGCCCCGCGCGCGGTCGGCTTGTAGGCGAACGTGGTGCCCCGCACCGCCGCTTCCGGCGAGCCGACGACGTACAGGTGCGGCTGCTTCGCCTTGCGCAGGAGCGCTTCGGGGTCGAGGGTGTGGAAGTGCAGCGCGTCGCCCTCGGGCGTCAGCACCGCGAGCACGCGGGCCTCCGGCACGAGGAACGTGCGGTCGTGCAGTTGGAGCCGCGCCTTCAGGTAGCCGAAGTGGTCCGGCAGGTCGAACCCGGCGCAGCCGGTCAGGTCGAGGAGCGGCCCGCTCAGGTCCAGCAGCGGCCCGGTGCGCCCGATCGCGCGCAGCGACACGGTGCGGTTCCCGGTAACCGCACCCTCCGGCAGGGGCGACACGTCCACGAAGAACGGGCCGTGCGCGGCCGGGGCCGGGCAGTAGTTCGAGAGCGCGTGCGGGCGCGGCTCGAGCGGCTTCAGTTCGGGCGTGTACGGCCCGTCGGCGGTGAACACGATGCCGTCCGGCCCGGCGCGCACCGGTCCGTGCGTCTCGTGCAGGCGGGTCGCTTTCGCGTCCGCGGGTCCCGCCCCGGCGCGGCGCGCGGTCACGCCGGTCGGCGAGTAGCGGGGCGACCACCACGCGAGCAGTTGGCCGTCCGGTGACACCGACAGCACGCGGTCGTCCGTCCACACCGTGGTCCACGAACCGAGGTCCGCGGGCGTCTGCTTGGCGGACGCGAACGGTACCGGCTCGAACGTGATCGGGTCGAGCGCGACGTCCGGCCCGGCCACGAACAGCGGGCCGTTGGTCGCGTGCCCGAGCAGCAGTTGGTGCGGCACCCCGCGCAGCGGGTTCGCCACGGTCGCTTCGAGTTTGCCGGTAATCAGGTTCCACCGCTGGATCGTGTGCGCGCGCCGCGCGCACACGAACAGGTGGGTGTTGCCGGCCGCGACGACCGCGTCCGGTTCGGCGAGCGGCGCGCGCACCACCGCGTGCCCCTTGCACAGATCGACGGCGATCACCTCGCGCGCGTCCGGCACGCGGAACACCGCGAACCGGCCGCCGCCGCCGAACCCGGTCCAGTCGGCCGCACCGGGCAACTTCAGCACCGCGCCGTCGGGCACGGTCGCGACGGGCAGCGCGACCAGCACTTCGGCTGGGATGAGTACGCCCCGCGCACCGGGCCGCGCGTACGGGTCGGTCTGCGCCGCGGGCGCGGGCGCGCCGAGCACCGCGACCGGCGGAGACGCGCCCGCGCCGGTGAGCAGCGAAAACTCGTGCGCCGCGAGTTGCCCGCTCGCGTCGGTCGCTAGCACCCGCATCGTCACCGGGCGGTCGAACGGCGCGGGCACTTGCCACGTCACCACGCCCTCCGGGGAAACGGTCGCGCCCGGCGGCCCGGCGTCGAGGGCAAACGCGACCGGCAAGCGCTTCGCGCTGACGCGGATCGGGTACCGGAACGCCTCGCCCGGCACCGGCGCGGGCGGCCGGCTCGTGAACAGCAGGTGGTCCGCACCGCGGCGCGCCAGTTCGCCCTCAACGTCGCACGGGTACACGACCAGCTTGTTCCCCTTGTACGGCAGCACCGCGATCGTCTTCCCGCGGACCGTGAACAACACGCGCTTGTCGCAGGTGAACCGGTCGAACGTGGTGTTCGGAACGGGCGTCGGGTCGGACAGCGGCAGGTCCACGTCCGGGAGCGTGAGCAGCGCGCGCCGGTCCCCGCCGCGGTGGACGACCGCGAGTTTGGGCGCTTGCACAGCAGAAAAGCTGCGCCCGCCTCCGCCGGTGCCGGCGAGGTAGTAATCGCCCTCTTCTGCCGGCACCTTCAGAAAGCTCTCGGTCTGCCCGCTCGACGGCGCGCCGAGTTGCGTTCCGTCGGGCGCGTAGATGCCGCGCCCGGTGTAGATCAGGCCGTCGGCACCGGGCACGAGGTAGCCCGCGCCCGCGAGGGCGTTGCCGATGTTCGGCCGCGCGCGTGTGGGATCGAGCGACGCCACGACCGACTCGGCTCGGAAGGACCGCTCGTTCTGCCCGGTGCGGGTGTACGCGCGCCCGTCCGGCGCGATTCGGTAGTCGTTGAACTTCGCCAGCACCCCGGGCAGCGGGCCGTTCTCCGCGAGCGGCTCGAAGTCGCTCAGGTCCAGCGCGCGCGGCCCGACCCACAGCGGCCCGGCCGACGCCGAACCCATGAGCGCGCAAGTGAACCCGCGCAGGTCGGTTTCCACCGTGCGCTCGCGCGCGAGCGAAACCAAGTCCACGCGCGTCAGCGCCCCGGTGTCCGGGTACGCGATCACCAGCTTGCTCGTGCTCGCCGCGATCAGCGCGTTTGGCTCCGCGAGCGCGACGTACCGTAGGGTCCGCGCGCTCACGTCGTACACACCGACCTGTTTGGTCGAAGGGACCAGCAGGCACCAGAAGCGCCCGCCGCCTCCGACGCAGGCGTCGGTGACGGGACCGGGCAAGTCGAATTCGATACGGTCGCGCGCGTCGGGGGGCGCGAACGGCACCGCGACGACCGGCGCGAACAGCGGCCGCTTGGGTTTGGGCTTCGGTTCGGGCTTCGGTTCCGGCGGATTCGGTTCGGGTTCCGGTTCCGGTTCCGCGGGGCCGGGCGGGTTCAGCGCCGGGAACAGCGGCGGCTTGAACTTGTCCACCAGCTTCGGCTTGGGCGGTGGCTCCGGTTCGGGTTCGGGCGGCTTCGGTTCGGGCTCTGGGGGCTTCGGTTCCGGTTCCGGCGGCTTCGGCGGTGGTTCGATTTTGTCCCTGTTCACCGGGACCGGGTCGCGCTTCGCCTGATCGTCCTTGCCGCCAAAGATGAGCACGCCGGCGATGATCGCCGCACCGAGCGCGAGGAACGCCAACCCGCCGACGAGCACCGCGGGGTTAATCGGGCGCGACTCGCTCAGGCGGTCGCGCGCCTTGTTCGCGGGCTTCGGCCCGGCTTTGGGTTTGTCGGTCGTCTTGGCGCGCGGCGCGGGTTCGTCGTCCCCGCCGCGCGGCTTCGTGCTCGGCGCGACCGGCTGCGCGCGGGGCGGGTTTTTGGAGTTCGGCGCGCCGACGATCTTCGCGGTCTTCGCGGCGGTCGTCGCGCGCTGCGGTTCGGGCTTCTTGTCGAAATCGAACGGGGTCGCCGGCACGGGTTGGGGCGGCGGAGGGGGAGGCGGCGCGGGCGGTTCCGGCACGAGTTCCGCGACCGGCGGTTCGCTCGGCTCGGCGGTCGGAGGTGCGGGGGGCACGAACACCGTGGCGCACTTCGGGCACCGCACGGCGCGCCCCGGCGTGAAGCCGGGCACGCGCAAGCGGGCGGCGCAAGCCGTGCGGACGAGTTCGACGGGCATCGGGAGCACCTGGGGGAACGTGTCCCGCAATTGTACTCGCGCGCGAAACCGCCGAACAACCCCCGTCAGTCGTCGTCCGCGGCGCGGGCGTCGCCGTGCCGCACTTGGAACGCGAGTTGTTCGAGTTGGATCGCCAGATCGACGGTGACGAGCCGCACCGAGCGCGGCAGTTTCAGCACCACCGGGGCGAAGTTCAGGATGCCGCGAACGCCCGCCGCGACCAGCGATTCGGCCACCGCCTGCGCCGTGTCCGCGGGGACGGTGAGCACGCCCAGTTCGGCACGCAGCGCGCTCACGCGCTCCGGCACCGCGGCCACCGGTTCGACGGGATACCCCTCGACTTCGGTGCCCACCTTCGCCGGATCGCTGTCGAACAACCCCACAACGACGAAGCCCTGCGCGCGGAACCCGTGGTACTTCAGAAGCGCGCGCCCGAGGTTGCCGACGCCTACGAGCACCGCGCGCCACTCGCGGTCGATGCCCAGCGCCCCGCGAATCGCCGCGACGAGGTCCTGCGAGTCGTAGCCCACGCCCCGCTGCCCGAGGTGGCCGAGCGCCGCGAGGTCGCGCCGCACTTGCGCGTCACTGACGCCCACCGCGTCGGCAATGCCTTTGCTGGAAACTTTGTTGTCGCCGTCGGTGGGCCAGCCGGCGACGCACCGCAGGTACAGGCTCAGGCGCTGCGCCGCGGCGCGCGAGAGCCGCTGCCCGCGCTCGATCGGCTGACCGTCCACCGTGGCAACCTCCTGTCGAACGGCGCGGCCGCGCGCCGATCCGTTCGCCCTAGTTTAGCAGCGCGAGAGCCGCGCAGACTACTTCTTCGCGGCGGTCCACGAGACCGGGAGCGCCACTTCGCCCGCGCCGTCGGCCAGTTTCACCCGCAGGGTGCAACGGCCGGCGTCGGTGGCCACGGTTTGCGGCACCGTCACGCGCACGGTCGCGAGCGCCGCGGAACCGGTGGAATGCTTCACCTGCACGCCGGGCCGATCGCACTCGGCGCCCGCGATGGCGAACGCTTTGCCGTCCGGCGCGCGCAACTGCACCAGCACCGACACCTCAGTTTGCCCCGGCGCGAACCGGGCGCTCACGGCGTCCGGGGTCGCGATGACGGTGCCCGCGGCGCGCTTCAGCACCCGCACCGGGACGCGCAGTTCGGGGTACGCGGGGTCGTCGGTGTACAGCACCACGAGTTCGTCGCGGTGCCCCGCGGGCGCGGTCGCGCTCAGTTTCACCACGACGCCCTGCGCGCGCGGCATTCCGCCGGCTTGCGCCACTTCCACCGTAACGAAGTCGGACGAAGTCGCGGCCTTCGTGACCGTGAGCGGCTTCTCGCGCTTGTCCGTAATCGTGATTGTCTGGTCCGCCGCGCCCGCGGTCGAAAACGCGAGTTGCGGCGGCGAAACGGCCACCTCGCGCACAAGGTTGGCGTTGATCTGCAGCAGCAGTTCCTTCGCCTCCGGCTGTCCGCCGGGCGCGGTGAGCGTGTAGCCCACGGCGACCTGCCACCGGTTCTGGCCTTCGGGCTGCGTGAGCGTGTTCACCTCGACGGTGAGTTGCGTCTTCTGCCCGGTGGCGAGCGTTTCCGCGCCGAGCGCGCGGCGCAGGCACCCGCACGCGGACTCCACTTTCGTAATCGCCACCGTGCCCGCGGTGGCGTTCGCCAACTCGAAGGTGTGAACGAGCGGCGGCCCGGCCTTCACGTCGCCCTTCGCCGCGACCGGCGCGGGGCTGTGGAAGCTCGCGGGCGGCTGGCCGAGGGCCAGCGCGGAAACGAGAATGAGCGCGTTCATGGCGCGCGACATAGCGAGAAGCGCGCGAACGCGAAAGGGCAATTCCCGGCGGCGCGCGGGTAGAATGCGACTCGAAGGAGGTTCGCCATGCCGTTCCGTGACCACTTCCGTTCGCCCGTGAACGATACGCACTCGTGGGACGAACTCCACGGCGGTTGGCCGATGGAAATCGTAAGGTCGCTGCGCGGAATCCTGCCCGCGGGCTTCCGCGCAGGGCCGAACGTTCACCTCGGCTCGCCATTTGAAGTGGACGTGAGCGCATACGACCTCGACACGCGCGTCGCAGATCAAGAAACGAGCGGGGGCACTGCGCTCGTCACCGACCCGGCACCGACACTGACCGTTGAAGCGGACCTCTCCGAAGAGGACGTGTACGAAGTGCAGATTTACGACACCGAACGCGGGCGCACGCTCGTGGCGGCCATCGAGATTGTCAGCCCGGGGAACAAGGACCGACCGAAGACGCGCGAGGCGTTCATCGGCAAGGTCACGGCGCTGCTGGAAAAGGAAGTGTGCGTTTCCATCGTCGATCCGGTGACGATTCGGCAATCGAACTTGTACGCAGAGTTGCTGGAACGGTTAGATCGCAGCGACCCGGCGCTCGAACCGGTCGCGCCGCATACATACGCGGTCACGCTGCGGGCGCGCAAGCCAGAGAAGCGCCGCCCCCAACTCGACGCGTGGTTCTACCCCATGGTCGTCGGTCAACCGCTGCCGACTCTCCCCATCTGGCTGACGCCCGAACTGCGTGTCCTCCTTCCGTTGGAAATCGGGTACGAGGAAGCCTGCACCGTTCTGGGAATCGTCTGATGGGGCCGCGGGCGCGAGTGCGAGTTTCGGCGTGCCCGGCGGCGTTCCGGTGCGCGCCGGCCGCCGGCGAAGTGCTCGCGTGGGTGATCGACCTTTCGCAGCCGCCGGTGCCGCGCGACGACCTGTTCGCGCGCCTCACGCCCGAAGAACAAGAACGCGCGCTGCGGTACAAGATGGCGAAACCGCGCGAAGAGTTCGTGATCGGCCGCGGGCTGCTTCGCGGGTTGCTCGGCGAACTGCTCGAATGCGACGCGGCCGCGGTCCCTCTCGCGTACCTTCCCAGCGGCAAACCGTTCGTGGACGCAAGCGGCGCGCCGCACTTCAACCTCACGCACACCGACGGCGTCGCGGTGCTGGCAGTCGCGCGGCGGCGCGTGGGCGTCGATGTGGAGCGCATGCGCCCCGTGCTGAACGCACCGGGCCTTGTGAAGCGCTACTTCTCCGCGGCAGAGTGCGCCGCGTTCGAGGCACTAGACGAAAGTGCGCGGCCCACGGCGTTCTTCCGCGGCTGGACGTGCAAAGAGGCCGTCGTGAAAGCGGCCGGGGCGACGGTGTCGTGCCTCGCCGATTTCGACGTGGACTTGGACCCAAAGCGCGAGCCGCGCGTGCTCGGCGTCCGCGCCGAGGAGCTAACCGGCGACGGTTGGGCACTCGCGCATTGGGCACGCCAGAACGTGGCAATCGCCGTCGCGCTGGAAGGCGACGGCCCGCTGTCGGTAGAAGGAGACGCGACGTAAGCGCGTCGCAACGTGTTCGACACCATTCGAGGAGGTTCCCATGATTCGCTTCGCACTCACTGCGGTCGCGCTGGCACTCGGCGCGGGCACCGCCCCGGCCGCGGTCGTCACGAAGACGGTCGAGTACGAGTTCGACGGCGTGAAGCTCAAGGGCTACATCGCGTACAACGACGGCGCGATGGACAAGCGCCCCGGGGTGCTCGTCGTTCACGAGTGGTGGGGGCTGGACGAGTACGCGAAGGGCCGGTGCAAGCAACTCGCCGAAGCCGGGTACGTCGCGTTCGCCCCGGATATGTACGGCGAAGGCAAGACCACCGAGCACCCGGCCGACGCGAAGAAGATGGCCGACATCACGCGCGAGAACGTGAAGGTGTGGCGCGGCCGCGCCGAAGCCGGCCTCAAGCAACTGAAGGCGCACCCGCAGGTCGACGGTGACAAACTCGCGGCCATCGGCTACTGCTTCGGCGGCAGCACCTGTCTGCAACTCGCGTACAGCGGGGCCGACCTGAAAGCCGTCGTGACGTTCCACGCGGCGCTGCCGAAGCCGACCGCGGAGGAAGCGAAGGCGATCAAGCCCCGCGTGCTCGTGTGCCACGGTGCGGACGACTTCTTTATCACGGCCGACGCGATCAAAGCGTTCCGAGCCGCTCTCGACGACGCGAAGACGAAGTACGAGTTCGTCTCGTACAAGGACGCGGTCCACAGCTTCACCGTGCCGGGCGCGGACAAGCACATGATTAAGGGCATGAAGTACGACAAGGCCGCCGACGAGGACTCGTGGAAGCGCACGCTCGCGCTTTTCAAGGACGCGATGGGGAAGTGACCAATCCCTCGCTCACGCGTCGGGCTACATGTAGCCCGACGCGTGAGCGAGGGACGAAATCCGCGTTTTCCCCTCGTTCCGGCCCGCGGATTGTGCGATACTTCTAGTCCCGCCAGAATCTCGGTTTCGCCGCACGCAACAGCGGTCCCGCCTTCGAGTGAGTTCCCGATGCTCGACGTCCAACTGAACCGCCGGTCGGTGCTGAAGGTCGGCGCGCTGGCGCTCGGTGGCCTCACGATTCCCGGTGCGCTGCGCGCCCGCGCCGCGGGTACCGCCAACCGGAAGTCCGTCATTCTGGTGTGGCTCGCCGGCGGGCCGTCGCACATCGACATGTACGACCTCAAGCCGAACGCGCCCGCGGAAGTGCGCGGCGAGTTCAAGCCCATCAGCACGAACGTGCCCGGTGTGCAGATCGGCGAGCACCTGCCGCTGCAAGCGCAGATGATGGACAAGTTCAGCGTGGTACGGAGCGCGTACCACACGAACGCCGGGCACGGCATGGGATCGCAGTGGATGCAGACCGGCTATCAGGCCACCATCGAAGTGAACGACAACATCTTCCCCAGCACCGGGTCGGTGGTGGCGAAGCTGAAGGGGCCGAACGAGCCGGGTCTGCCCGCGTACGTGAACCTGCCGCGCAAGGTGAGCTTCGGGAACGCCGCGTACCTCGGCGCGTCGTACAACCCGTTCGCCCCGGACGCGAACCCGAACGACGCCGGCTTCCAAGTGAAGAACCTCAAGCTGCCCGGCCGCGTCAGCGCCGAGCGCCTTGAGGCGCGCAAGGAACTGGTGCGCAGCATCGACACGATCCGCCGCGACATCGACTCGAAGGGCGACCTGACCGGCTACGACACCTTCTACCGCGACGCGCTCGAGATGGTGACGGCACCGAAGGCGACCGCCGCGTTCGACGTGAACAAGGAACCGGTGAAGCTCCGCGACCGCTACGGCCGCAACGACCTCGGCCAATCGTGTTTGCTCGCGCGCCGGCTGGTGGAAGCGGGCGTCACGTTCGTGACGGTGCAAGCCGGCGGCGGGTGGGACACGCACGGCAACAACTTCACCGAACTGAAGCGCCGGCTGCTCCCGCAGTACGACGCGGCCGTGTCCTCACTCGTCCAAGACCTCCACGACCGCGGGTTGAGCGACGACGTGCTCGTGCTGAGCATGGGCGAATTCGGGCGCACGCCGAAGATCAACAAGGACGCGGGCCGCGACCACTGGCCGGGCGCGATGAGCGTGCTGTACGCGGGCGGCGGCCTGAAGATGGGCCAGATGATCGGCACGACGGATAGCACCGCGAGCTACCCGACGAGCAAACCGTACACCCCGGGCTGCGTGCTGAGCACGATGTATCACGTCGTGGGCGTGGATCACAAGCACGTCTTCCACGACGACGCGAAGCGCCCCCTCCCGGTGCTCAGCGAAGGCGACCCGATCAAGGAACTGGTGGGGTGAGCGAAACGATGGAAGGAACCTTGATCGACCTCATCGACCGGCTGGGCGAGGTCGATCAGTCGGATCGGTACAACCCGCCGTGTTTATACGCAGCAGGCGGGAAGTTCGCCAAAACGTCGGCGCGTGCGCGAGTCTGTGGAGGAAGCGACGACGACTCGCTCAGTTGCCCAGAGGACAAGGCGCTCGAATACGTACTGATGGTTCAACTCGCGGTGCAAGCAATCTCGGTTTGGCAACGGTGGTTCGGGCGCGTGCCGAACCGCATCCAGAAGTTCGAAGCGGTGATGTATTACGCCCAACACGACGCCTTCTTCCCGCGCGAAGGCTGACCAGCGCGGGTGTTGCCTGAGCCGCGGAGCGGCGGCAGATGTTAGCCCGGGGTGCAGCGAGCGGAGCCGACGGCGCAGCGAGCAAACCCCGGGACCGTCGTCCACCAATAGCCCGTAGCCCGGAGGGGCGACAGACACCACGTGAACGTGAAACGAGTCTGTCGACCCTCCGGGGCTTGCTCTTTCTTCGTGTGCGTTCCCGGGGTTTGCTCGCTGCGCTCGCCGCACCCCGGGCTACAAATCTGCCGACGCTCCGCGGCTGAAAACCAACACCTATCTCCTGTGTCTGCGTCTTTCTGCCCACTGGCTTCTGCACACTATCCACTCACCGCCGCTCACTTCCCGCCGATCACCAACTGCACACGATACAGGCTCTTGCCGGCGCAGATGTAGAGCGTTTTGCCGTCCTTCCCGGCCCAGCAACAGTTGTTCGGGTCTTCGGGCGTCGGTAGGAAGCCGAGTTTCTTGCCGTCTGGGGCGAAGAAGTAAATCCCGCCGGCGGCCTTGCTCCCCGCGGTCGCCACGATGGTGCCGTCGGCGGCCACCGTCATGCCGTCGATGCCGCGCTCTTTGCCGAAGTCGTACAGCACCTTCTTCGCGCCCAAACTGCCGTCCGCCTTCACCGGGTACGCGACCAGCGCCCGCGATCCCTTCGGGTCGCTCGCGTGATCGGAAACGTACAGCGTCTTGCCGTCCGGCGAGAGCACCACACCGTTCGGCTTCGCGGTGTCCTTCGTGACGCGGTGAACGCTGCCGTCCGGGTCCACGCGGAACACGGATTCGTGATCCAGTTCGCGTTTCTCGTCGCCCACGTACCTCGGGTCACTGAAGTAGATGCGCCCCTTCGCGTCGATGCACAGGTCGTTCGGCGAGTTGAACCGCTTGCCGTCGAACTTGTCCGCGAGCGCCTTCACGGTGCCGTCCTTCTCGGTCACGCTGATGCGCCGCCCGCCGCCGGTGTTCGCGCCCTCGCACGCGACGAGCCGGCCCTTCGCGTCGAACTTCAGTCCGTTCGTGCGGCCCCCGGGGTCGCGGAACGCCGTCGTCTTGCCGGTCGCGGGGTCGTACTTCATCACGCGGTTGCCGATGTCGGAGAAGTAGATCGCACCGTCCGGTCCCTCGGTCGGGCCTTCGGTGAACTCGCCCTCGGACCACAGCTTTTCGATTTTGGTGCCGGGCGCGACGAACGACTTGTCTTCGGCCGCGGGTGCGACCGCGAGCGAGAGCAGAACGGCTGTGAACACGGCAGGGATCCTTCGCGTGGGAGTGAGCGTGCGATGTGATTGTGTGCGCACTCGCGCGCGAAAGGTAGCGCAAAATTAGGCGCGCGCGGCGAGGAGGTCGGCGACGGCGGCCGCGAGCTGACTGGGGATGTAGGGCTTTTGGAGCGCGCGCGTGATCGCGGTGAGTTCGGGGAGCGGGGCCGCGTCGGCGTAGCCGCTGGCGAACAGCACGCGCGCAGCCGGGTCGAGCGCGCGGATCGCGTCGAACGCTTGCCGCCCGCTCATGCGCGGCATGCCCACGTCGAGTACGACGGCCCGCACGGTGTCGCGCGCGGCGCGGAACGCTTCGACCGCCTCAACTCCGTCGGTCGCGAGCAGCACGCGAAAGCCCGCCAGTTCGAGCCCGGCGCGGGCGAGGTCGCGGACGGCCGGTTCGTCGTCGGCGACGAGCACCGTTTCGCCCGCGCCCCGCGGTGCAACGGGGGCGATGGCCGCCGCGCCGCCGGTCAGTTCGTCGGTCAGTTCGTCGGTCGCGGGGGCGCGCGGCAGGAGCACGTCGAACCGACTGCCCGCGCCCGGCGCGGACCACACGTCCACGCTCCCGCCGTGCGCGGTCGCCACGCCGTACACCACCGCGAGGCCCAACCCGGTCCCCTTCCCCACTTCTTTCGTCGTGAAGAACGGGTCGAAGATCTTCGCCCGCACCTCGGCACTCATCCCGGCCCCGGTGTCGGCGACCGAGAGTTTCACGAAGTCGCGCCGGTCGGTGCCGCCGTCCGGCGGGGCGACGTTCTCGGTGCGCACGGTGAGCGTGCCGCCGTCGGGCATCGCGTCGCGCGCGTTGAGGCACAGGTTCATCAGCACCTGTTGCAGTTGCACCGGGTCCGCGGCAACCGGGTACAGGATCTCGGCCGGCTCGAACCGAACCGTGATGCGCGGGTCGATGGTGCGGCGCAACAGGCCGATCGATTCGCGGGCGAGCGCGTTGAGGTCCACGCGCGCGGGGCGCAGCGGCTGCCGCCGCGCGAAGCCCAGCATCTGCTTGGTGAGGTCCGCGGCTTGGCGGGCGGCGCGCTCGGTCGCGAGCAGCAGTTCGTGCGCGTCAGGCCCGCTCGCGGCCCCGGTGCGGACCAGTTCGAGGTTGCCCAGCACCACGGTGAGCAGGTTGTTGAAGTCGTGCGCGATGCCGCCCGCGAGCCGGCCCACGGCTTCCATCTTGTGGGCTTGGCGCAGCTCCTCTTGCATGCGCTCCTGCGCGGTCACGTCGCGCCCCACGAGGATCAGCCCGTCGGTCGCGCCGTCGTCGCCCACCAGTGGCGCGATCGCCACATCGAGCAGCACCTCGCGCCCGTCCGGGTAGGTGATGCGCTCCTTGCCGCGCAGCGTTTCGCCGGTCACCAGCACGCGGTCTTCGGCCACGCGCAAGCGCTGCGCCCACTCGTCTGTGAACAGGTCTTTGCAGTGCCGGCCCACGAGTTCGGCCATCGGCCGGCCGGCGAGTTCCTCGAACGCCGCGTTGCCGCCGAGGAACAGCCCCTCGCGGTCCTTGTACACCAGCACGTCCGGCACCGAGGCGAACAGGCCGGCGAGCAGCTCGTTCTGCTTCGCCAGCGCGCGGGCGCTCGCCTCGCGCTCGGTCACGTCGCGGAAGTTCACCACCACCGCGCGCACGCTCGGGTCGGCGAGCCGGTTGACGGCGTTCAGTTCGATCAGCCGCACCGCACCCCCGGCCGTCCGGAACCGGAACGTGGCGAGCACGTCTTCGCCGGGCCGGTGGGCCGCGCGCGCGAACTGTCGCCGCGCCGCCGGGAGGTCGTCCGGGTGGACGAGCGCGAACACGTCCGTTCCGACCAGTTGGTCCGGCGGAAACCCGAGCGCCGTGCGCGCCGCGGGCGACGCGTACCGCACGCCCCCGCGCTCGTCCAGCAACAAGATGCCGTCGCGACTTTTCTCCACGAGCGCGCGGAACCGCTCCTCGCTCTGGCGGAGGGCGTCCTCGGTGCGGCGGCGGTCGGTCACGTCGGTCAGGCAGCCGTCCAGCCGTATGGGTCGGCCGCTCGAGTCGCGCACCGCCTGCGTTCGGTCCGTCACCCAGCGCGCGCCGTCGCCGGCGTGGACGCGGTACGTCAGCTCGAACTCGGTACCGGCGAGGAGCAACTGCCGCAGTGCGCCCCGGTACGCGTCGCGGTCTTGGGGGTGAACCAGTTCGGCCCAGCGAAACGGGTGATCGAGTTGCTCGGTGCCGCGCCCGGCGATGCGGGCCATGAGCGGCGAGACGAACCGGAACTGCCAGCCGCTGAACACGTCCGGGCCGGGGGCGCGCTCGGCGCTCCACAGCGCCGCGGGCGCGTTGGTGAGCACCGTGCGCAGTTCGGCCTCCACCCGCAGCGCCTGTGCGAGGGCGGCGCGGCGCTCGCGGTCGTCGCGCGCGGTGATGAGGCCCAGCGGCTTCGGCGCGACGTGCAACCGCGACACGGTGAGGCTCACCGGCACCCACGCATCGCCCTTCGTGCGCAGCAGGAACCCGTCTTGGCCGTGGAACACGACGGACTTGGTGAACGCGCCTTTGAGTCGGTGCATGCCGCCGGCGCTCTCGAACCGGAACAGCGCCGCGGCCGACGAGCCGACCAGTTCGCCGCGCGTGTATCCGGTCATCTTCTGCGCGACCGGGCTGACCTCGAGCAACTTGTCGGTGTCCGGGTCGAGCAGAAACAGCGCGTCGCCGCTCTCCGAGAAGAGCGCGTGCGCGAGTTCGGTTTGGTCGAGTGCGAGCATGGGCGCGGGAAGGTAGGCGGGCACATTAACTATAGCTCGCGTGTCGCCCGGACTCCAACAAAACGCGCGCGCCTGTGCCCGAAGTCGCCCGGCGCGGGCGCGTGTCCGGAAGCCCGCACAATCGCTACAATTTCCCACGCTCGACCGCCCTACCGACGCGCGGTTCGGGGTCGGGTGTTTCAGGAGGAAGCATCATGAATCGGATTCTGTTCGCCGCGGCCCTCGCCGCCCTGTGCGCCACGGGCGCGAGCGCCGACGACAAGCCCGCCGTGGTTGCCGCACCGCCCGCCCCGGTCGTGACGGCCGCGCCGACGGTCGAAATGGCCCCGGCGATGAGCACCGGCAGCGGCAGCCGCCGCGGGTTGCTCTCGCGGCTCCGCGACCGCCGCGGCGGCAACATGACGAGCGCCCCGACGATGGGCGCGCCGGTCATGAAGAGCGGGCCGGTGATGACGCCGCCGCCGGCGATGGCCCCGATGCCGATGCCGGGCACCACCGCGCCGGTTCCGATGCCGATGCCGGGCAAGACGACCGGCACCCTCACCCCGGCCGGCGGGACCGTGGCGACCGGCGACGTCGTCACCGCGGGCTACAGCGAGCCGGCGACCCCCGGCACGATGCGCCGCGGGCTGTTCAGCCGCATGCGCAACCGCTAAGGTTAGCTCCGAACCCACGCGACGCCGGGGGCCGCACGGTTGCGGCCGCCCGGCGTTTCGCCGCGCTCACCACCTCGCACGGTTCACACATGCCGCTCCCCGCTCCGCTCCGCCTCCGCAACGGCCGCGTCATCGACCCGGTGCGCGACCTCGACGAAGTGACCGACCTGTGGCTTGCGGGCGGCACCGTAGCCGGAACCGGCGCGAAGCCCGCCGGCTTCCCCGCCGACGCGCGCGAGATCGACTGCACCGGCCTGATCGTGTCGCCGGGCATCATCGACATGCACGTCCACCTGCGCGAGCCGGGCCGCGAGGAAGACGAGACCATCGCCACCGGCACCGAAGCGGCGGTCGCCGGGGGCGTCACGAGCGTCGCGTGCATGCCGAACACGGAGCCGGCGCTGGATTCGCGCATGGCGGTGGAATTCGTGGTTCACCAAGCGCAGCGGGCCGGGTTCTGTAACGTGTTCCCCATCGGTGCGGTCACGAAGAACCGCGACGGTAAGGAACTGGCCGAACTCGGTGGGTTGGTGGAGGGCGGCGCGGTCGCGTTCACCGACGACGGCGCGCCGGTGTACTCCGCGGAGATCATGCGCCGCGCGCTCGAGTACTGCCGCATGTTCGACCGCGCGGTGCTGGTTCACGCCGAAATCCTCGAACTCACGCAAGGCGGCGTGATGAGCGAGGGCGCGGTGAGCGTGGAACTCGGCCTTCGCGGCATGCCGGGCGTAGCCGAAGACATCATGATCGCCCGCGACATCATGCTCGCGGAGCTGACCGGCGGGAAGGTTCACATTCTGCACGTCTCCACCGCCGGCGGCGTCGATCTGATTCGCCAAGGACGTAAGAAAGCCGCGGCACTGAAAGCAGCCGGCAAGCAGTCGTTCTGGATCAGCGGCGAGGCGTGCCCGCACCACTTCATCCTCACCGACGAGTGCCTGCGCACGTTCGACAGCAACTACAAGATGTCGCCGCCGCTGCGCACGGAAGCCGACCGGCAAGCGATCCTCGAAGGGCTGATGGACGATTCGCTAACGGTGCTAGCGACCGACCACGCGCCGCACGCCCCGGAGAAGAAGGAGCGCGAACTCGATCAAGCGCCGAACGGCATCTTGGGTCTCGAAACCTTCCTCCCGCTGTGCGTGACGCACCTGATCGAACCCGGCCTGCTGACGTGGCCGCGCATGCTGGCGAAGATGACGTGCAACCCGGCGGCGGTGCTAGGCATCGACCGCGGTACGCTGCTGACCGGCCGCCCCGCGGACGTAACGGTGATCGACCCGAAGGCGCAGTGGACGATCGACAAGTTCGCGTCGAAGTCGAAGAGCCGCAACACGCCGTTCCACGGCACCACCGTGACCGGCCGCGCGGTGGCAACCATCGTGGGCGGCGAAGTGAAGATGCTCCGCACCGGGTGACGCCATGACGGAAGAGGAATGGCTCAGCGCGCAACCCGCGCTGAATGCGATGCTGTACCACACCGCGGTAAGGAGCAGCGAGCGCAAGCTCCGGCTGTTCATGTGCGCCTGTTGTTGCCGCATCGAACCTGAACTGATCGACGAGCGGAGCAAAGTGGCGCTCGCAGGATTGGCCGAGTACAGTGAAGGCAACCTCACGCCGGCGGAGTTACGACGGATCAATGCCCTCGCGCGCGACGCATCTGATGCGATTGAAGCTCCCCTGTATGTGGACGGTGCGCTTGTATCAAACGCACACTCCAACGCCGCATGCGCGATTCTGTGCGCTACGAATCTGGATGTGGTTGGAGATAGACTTTCGGACGCGCCCTCTTCCGTCGCGTTTTACGCTCGAAGCGTCTTCTCCGGTATCGTCTACGAACGCACAAGTGATCCCGACGAAGCCGACGTCGCAGACAAAGCAGAAGGAGTGATTCAAGCGGAGTTCCTCCGCGACATCTTCGGGAACCCGTTCCGCCCGGTGAGATTCGCGAAGGCGTGGCGCACGGACACCGCGTTGACAATCGCACGGCAAATGTACGACGCGCGCAACTTTGGCGCAATGCCGATCCTTGCGGACGCACTCCAAGACGCCGGGTGCGAAGACGAAGCGATTCTGACGCACTGCCGCGACGCGAACCAACCGCACGTCCGCGGGTGCTGGGTGTGCGATCTCTTGTTGGGGAAAGAGTAAACTGAGCGCATGCCCAAACCCTTCGACGCCACCGTCAAGGAACTGGTCACGGCGCACCCGGCCGATTGGCTGACGCAACTCGGCGTGCCGATCACCGCGCCGCCGGAAGTGCTGTCAGCGGAACTTTCGACCGTGTCGGCCGCGGCCGATACGCTCATCAAAGTCGGCAAGTTGGTCGTTCACATCGACCTTGAAAGCGGCCCGGACGAGCACTTGGCGCGGCGCATGTTGCTGTACAATGTGCTGGCGCACCGGCACACCGGGCTGCCGGTCCACTCGGTCGCGGTGCTGTTGCGGCCGAACGCGGTGGGTGGCGGACCAGAGGACGGTGTGTCGTACGCGCCGCGACCCGAGCGCGGCGAACTACGGTTCCGGTTCGAGACGGTGCGGGCGTGGGAGATTCCGACCGAAGACGCGCTCCGCGCGGGCATCGGGTTCCTGCCGCTCGCGGTGCTCGCGAAGCCGCCCGCGGGCACCACCCGTGCGCAGGCCCTATCGGGTATCGTCGAACACATCGCGGAGCGCGCGGCCCGCGAAGCGCCGAATGAGGCCGACAACTTGCTCCTCTCGGCGTACCTCCTTTCGGGGATGCACGTCGAACGTACCGTGGCACGGGGCATCTTCAACAAGGTGATTTCCATGCAAGAGTCCGGCACCTACCAACTGATCCTCGAAGAAGGCGCGGCCAAGTTCGCCCGCAACCTGATCCTGAAGCAGGCCACGGCGTTGCTCGGTGAACCCACGGAAAAGCAAAAAAACAAGTTGAGTACGATCGAGGACGTCGAGCGACTTGATCGCATGGGGATGAGAGTTCTCACCGCGAAGTCGTGGGACGCGCTGCTGCGCGTGAAGTAAGTGTCCGCGCCCGCTAATCGCCCGGTGTGTCGATGATCCCGCTGCAAACCGGATTCACGCACCCGGTCACGCACGTGTGCTTCAGTTCGTGCGGCGGGTTCGTCGCGGTCGCGCAGCCGCACGCGGGCGTTACGGTGTTCGAGCACGGCACCGGGCGCACCGTGTGCGTGTGCCACATGCCGCGCCGCGCCGAACTCACCGGCCTCACCTTCTGCGCCGGCCACATCGTCGCTTCGCACCAGAAGGGCACCGAGGTGTTCGACGCGCACACCGGCGCGCCGGTCGCGCTCAGTTTTGCCTACACGCACAAGGCACTACAGCTCGCGGAAACGCCGGACGGCGCGTACGGCCACAGTGCAGTCACAAGCGGAACGGTCTGGAAAGCGAACACGCCAGAGGTACTTCACGAACGATTCATCACGCTGACTACCATCAAGACCCAAGTCGCGACGATCTCGCCGCATGCCCGGTACATCGCACTGCGTTGGACGGCTTCGGGGATGCGGCTTATCGACTCTGCACAGCTGCGGTTCGTCGCGGATTTCGAGATCACCGAAGACGTGGACGCGAAGGCCGCGGTGCAGGTGCGGTTCTGCCCGCGGGCGGAGCGCGTCGCCACTTGCGACGGCCACGCGATTCGCGTGTTCGACCTGCGCGAACTTGACCCGCCCGCGGACGACGACGAATCGCGCGCCCCGCGCCCGCGAGAGCGGTTGGAGCCGGTGTTTGTGCTGCCGCCGGACCGCGCCGCGGAGGTGCCGAGTTGGTACCCGCCGTTCGCGCTGCTGCCGGACGGCCGCGGGCTGATCGTGAAGCGCCCGCGGAACCGCATCCAACTCTGGGACGCGCCGAGCGGCGTGGTGCAATACGAGTGGAGTTGGCGGTTGGAGTGGGTGACGTGCGTCGCGGCGTCGCCGGACGGCCTCACGGCCGCGGCCGGCGGGCGCTTCGGCCGCGTGCTGTTCTGGGATTTGGAGTAGCCCGAGGCGTAAGCGAGGGTTACGCGCGCACGAGCAAGGGGCGCAGTTCCCCCGCGAGGAACACACTGCCCGCTGCGCACACCAGATCGCCCGGGGCGCTCGCGGAGCGCGCCGCGTGCAGCGCTTCCGTCGCAGTCGCGTGAGTGCTGAACTTCGCACCCGGCGCGACCGCAGCGAGCGCCTCCGCGAGTTTCTCCGGTGGCACGCACCGCGGGTTGTTCCCGTACTTCGTTAAGTGGAAGTGATCGAAGTAGCCCGCGAACAGCGCCAGCATCTCGGCAAACTGCTTGTCGTTCGACACCGCGAACACGAGTCGCTTTTTACCCGGCACCGGCCAGCACTCGCGCAGCGTGGCGAGGAGCGCTTCGGCACTCGGCACGTTGTGCGCGCTATCCAACACGACGTGCGGGTCGCGCGCGACCAACTCCACGCGCGCGGGCCAATCCACTGACGCGAACCCGCGAACGACCGCAGCTTCGGAGATGGTGAGGCCCGCCGCGCGAAGGCGATCCACTACCGCGAGCGCGACGGCCGCGTTCGCGCGCTGGTGCGGCCCCGGCAGCGCGACCGGCGGCAACGCTGCGGCGCTTGGTGCGAACACCGGGGCGCCGAGTTCGCGCGCGACGCGCTCCACCACTGCGCGCGCTTCGGGCTGACTCACACCACACACCACCGGCACGCGGCGCTTAATGATCCCAGCTTTCTGGAACGCGATGGCTTCGAGCGTGCTGCCGAGTTGCGCCATGTGATCGAAGCCGACGGTCGTAATCACGCTCACGAGCGGATTGCACACGTTCGTGCTGTCGAACCGGCCGCCGAGGCCGACCTCGATCAGCGCGAGTTCGCACCGGCGGCGGGCGAAGTGGAGAAAGCCGAGAGCGGTGACGATCTCAAAGAAGGTCGGCGGCGGGAACTGCACCTCCGCGTCCATCTCGCGCACCGCGCCCGCGATCTCGCTCATCAGTGCTGCGAGTTCGGCGCGCGGGATCGGCGCGCCGTTCACGCGCACGCGCTCTTCGACGTGCGAGAGGTGCGGCGACGTGAACAGCCCGACGCGGTACCCCGCGGCGCGCAGCACCGAATCGAGTAGCGCGCACGTCGAACCTTTGCCCTTCGTGCCGGTCACGTGAACGAGCCGCACGCGCTCGTGCGGGTCACCGAGGCGGCGCAGCAAGGCGCGCATCCGTTCGAGCTTCAGATCCGCGGGCTGCGCGGCGCGCACTTCGTAGTTGATGCGCCCGTACCAGAACGCCAGCGCCTCGTCGTAAGTCATGTGCCGCGGGGTGTGAGGAACGACGCAATTGAGTTAGGGAAATGCGCGCGCGCGTACAATGCGCTATTCACCCCGCGGAGTTGAACCGTGACCGACCTCGGCGCGATGGGCTGGAACTTCGACAACAGCTACGCGCGCCTGCCGGCCGCGCTCTTCGCGCGCGCCGAACCGGCGCGCGTGGCGAACCCGCGGCCGGTGCTGCTAAATCACGCGCTCGCGGGTGATTTGGGGTTGAACCTGCGGGCGGTGTCGCCGGAAGTCGCGGCGGGCGTGTTCGCGGGGCAAGTGCTGCCGCCGGGCGCGGAACCGATCGCACAAGCCTACGCCGGGCACCAGTACGGCGGCTTCACCGTGCTGGGCGACGGTCGCGCGATCCTGCTCGGCGAACAAGTCGCGCCCGGCGGCGCGCGGTTCGACGTACAACTGAAGGGGCCGGGACCGACCGCGTACTCTTGCCGCGGCGACGGCCGCGCCGCCCTCGGCCCGATGCTCCGCGAGTACGTGATTAGCGAAGCGATGCACGCGCTCGGCATACCCACGACGCGCAGCCTCGCTGTCGTGACGACCGGCGAAGCCGTGTACCGCGACCGGCCCCTTCGCGGCGCGGTGCTCACGCGAATCGCCGCGAGCCACATTCGCGTCGGCACGTTTCAGTTGCTCGCCGCGCGCCGCGACGCCGCGAACCTCCGCGCGCTCGCCGATTACACCGTCGCGCGCCACTACCCGCACGTCGCCGGCGACGCGAACCCGTACCTCGCGCTGTTCCGCGCCGTGAGCGAGCGGCAAGCGGCACTGGTGGCGAAGTGGTTGTGCGTGGGCTTCGTTCACGGCGTGCTGAACACCGACAACGTTTCGGTGTGCGGCGAAACCATCGACTACGGGCCGTGTGCGTTCGTTGATAGTTACGACCCTCAGGCAGTGTTCAGTTCCATCGACGACGGCGGGCGCTACGCCTACGCGAACCAACCGGGCATCACGCAGTGGAACCTCGCGCGCTTCGCCGAAGCGCTGCTCCCGCTGATTGATGCCGACACCAACCGCGCGGTGGAACTGGCGAGCGAAGAGTTGAACCGGTTCCCCGAAGTGTTCGAGCGCGAGTGGACCGGCGGGATGCGCGCGAAACTCGGCCTGCGCACCGCACGCGACGGTGACGCCGAACTCGCGCGCGAGTTCTTGAATGCGCTGCACGCGAACGGCGCGGACTTCACCAACTCGTTCCGCGCCCTCACCGAGGGCACGCTGCCGGCTACTCTGCGCGCGTGGAGCGAGAAGTGGGAAGCGCGCGTACTCGCCGAAGGTGAAACACCGAATGCGGCGCGCGAGCGCTCGCGCGCCGCGAACCCGGTGTACGTCCCGCGGAATCATCGTGTAGAGGAAGCGCTCGCTGCGGCCGAGCGCGAAGACTTGAACACGACGGAGCGGTTGCTTGCAGCCCTCGTGAAGCCGTTTGAAGAGCGTCCAGAGTTCGCCGATCTGCGCGATCCCCCGCCGCCGGGCACCTGCTACCGCACGTTCTGCGGGACGTAATCACGCCATCGGGAGCGGTTTGCGGCCCCGCACCGGCGGTTCGGCTTTCGGGGTCGCGCACTTCCCGCACCCGGTGCCGCACCCGGGCTTCGGGCCGAACCACGTGCGCCACGTCGCGCGCAACACGACGAGCGCCGCGCCCGCCACGCACACACACACCAGCGCCAGTTGAACGGAGTGCGACACACTTCACCCCACGATCAGCGCCCCGATTTGGAACGTGGCGAACGCGCCCAAGTACGCGAGCGCGGTCATGTACACGAACGTGAACAGCGGCCACCGCCAGCTCTTCGTTTCGCGCTTAATCACCGCGAGCGTGCTCGCGCACTGACAGCACAGCGCGAAGAACACCATGATCGAGAGCGCCACCGGGACGCCGTACTTGCTGCGGATCGGGTCTTTGCTCCAGTCCTCGCGCAGCGCGCCCACGAACCCGGCGACCTTCTCTTTCGTTTCCTCGTCGGCGGCGTCGTCGCCGATGGCCCCCGCGTCCACATCGCCTGAGTCGTAGAGCAACCCGAACGTGCCGACAATCACCTCGCGCGCCGGGAAGCTCGCGAGCGCCGCGACGGTAATCTTCCAGTCCCACCCGAGGGGCTTGAATGCCGGTTCCATCCACAGCCCGGCGCGGCCGAGAGCGCTCTGGCGCTTCCACTCGCCGTTCAGCTTGTCCGGCAGAGTCGCGGCGGTTTCGAGCGCTTCGAGTTCCGTCTTCTCAGCGTCGGTCGGTTGCTCCTTCGCTTTCAGTTCTTTGAGCCGCGGCGCTTGCTCCTTCGCGGCGTCTTCGGCCGCTTCGATGCGCACCGGGTACGATTCGCCCGCGGCGTCGGTGTACGGGAAGTACAGGAGCGCCCACACCAGAACTATCGCCGCGAAGATGATCGTGCCGGCGCGCAGCACGAACGCCCAACCCGCGTCGAACATGCGCCGCAGCACCGCGCCGAGCTTCGGCCGGCGGTACGCGGGCAGTTCCATCACGAACACCGGCGGGTCGCCGCGCAAGAGCGTGCGCTTCAGCACGAGAGCGACGAGCGGCGCGACGACGAAGCCGATCATGTACATGCCGAACAGAACGAGGCCCGGTAGCCACGCGGGCGCGCCCGGCTTCGCAACGAACGCCCCGGTGAGCAGCAGATACACCGGGAGCCGCGCGGAGCAACTCATCAGTGGGGCGACGAGAATCGTCGCGAGCCGGTCCCGCCAGTTTTCGATCACCCGCGTCGCCATGATGCCGGGAATCGCGCACGCGACACTCGACAGCAGCGGGATGAACGATTTCCCGCTCAGCCCGCACTTGCTCATGACGCGGTCCATGAGGAACGCGGCCCGGGCCATGTACCCGCAGTCTTCGAGCACCGCGATGAACGCGAACAGGATCAGGATTTGCGGCAGGAACACCAGCACGCCGCCCACACCCTTAATCACCCCGTCCACGAGTAGCGCGCGGAACGGGCCGTTCGCCATCGCGCCTTCGACCAGTTCCGCGAGTGCATCTTGTCCGCTCGTGAGCACGTTCTTCAGCGGTTCCGCCCACAGGAAGATGGACTGAAACATGAGGAACATGACCGCGAGGAACACGAGCGTTCCCCACACTTTGTGCGTCATCACCGCGTCGATGCGGTCGGTGCGCGAAACGGGGCGCTCCGCCGGGCGCGCGACGGCGGCGCTCACGGCGGCCTTCACCCACGCGAACCGCGCGCGGGCCTCTACGCCCGGCACCGGGTGCCCGGCCGCCGCGAGCTTGTCGCGCGCGCCCGCGAGCAGCGCCTTGAAGCGGTCCCCGTGGCGCTCCGCGAGCCAGTGTTCCACGTACCCGCCGACGTCGATGATCGCGCGCCGCACGAGCACGGGCGGGAGTTCGTCGCTGAGTTCCTTCTGGAACTGGGCCGCGACCGCGTCGAACGCTTCGGGGAACGCCGGGCCGGTCGGCGGTGCGGTCCCCGCAGCGCTAGCGATCGCGCTCGTGAGCGCGTCGAGACCCGCGCCCGCGTTCGCCTGAATCGGCACCACCGGTACGCCGAGTTGTTGAGACAGTTTCGCAGCATCCACGCTCAGCCCCTGCGCGGTCGCGGCGTCGATCATGTTCACCGCGATCACCACCGGCACGCCGAGTTCGAGCAACTGGCTCGTCAGGTACAGGTGCCGGTCGAGGTTCGTCGCATCGACCACCGACACCACCACGGCGGGCTTCGGTTCTTCGGGCCGGCGGCCGAGCAGCAGATCGACCGCGACCATCTCGTCCGGGCTACGGGCCGCGAGGCTGTAGGTGCCCGGCAGGTCGATCAGTTCGAACTCGGTGCCGTTCGCGGTACACCGGCCCTTCTTCAGTTCGACCGTGACGCCGGGATAGTTCCCAACGCGCTGGCGCAGCCCGGAGAGCGCGTTGAACAGCGTTGACTTACCCGCGTTCGGGTTGCCGACGAGCGCGACGGAAATGGTCATGAAGGGGCCGACAAGGGGGTGGGCAATCACACGGGTTGAACGGAAACGCCAGCGGCTTCGCTCTTGCGCAGGCTCAGGCGCGAGTTGCCGACGCGCACTTCGATCGGGTCGCCGAGCGGCGCGACCGCGACCAGTTCGACGCGCTCGCCCTCGAACAGGCCGAGTTCGTAGAGGCGCTGCACGAGCGCGGGGGCACCACTGAGGCTGAGCACGTCGGCGCGGTCGCCGGGGCGAAGGTCGGCGAGGCTGGGCATCAGGCGATCGCTCCGGTCACGGGGCGCACGAGAATCTGCGCGCACTCGCCGCCGCGCAAACACAGCTTGCACCCCGCGACGTTCAGCAGGCACGGCGACCCGGGTTGCACCACTTGCACGCGCGCGCCGTTGCGGATGCCGAGTTCGGCGAGGCGACCGACCCACGCGGGCAGGCCCGTCACCTCTTCGACCTCGGCCCACTCGCCGGCCCGGAGCATGTCTAAGGGCAAGAGCATGGGCGTCGCGCCTTATTGAGATTCAGTCTCAGTACAGTATCGCCCACCGCGGGCCGGGCGTCAAGTGGGAAGCTCGAAAGTGCCGGAGAAGGCGCGCCGAGTCGTGTCTGGATGTGGTGCGACGCTCCGCGTCGCATTTGCGAGCCAGTTCCCACTCCGGAGTCGCGGTTCGAGTTGAGCAGAGAAGAACGACGCGGAGCGTCGTGCCACGATCAAGCACTCAGCCGCGAGCCACGGCGCGCGCGAGGCGGCGCGCGCCGGCTTCGAGTTCGTCTGCGGTGCCGGTGACGCGCAGTTTGTAGAGGGTCACGCGCGCGGGGCCGTGCGGGGCGCTCAGCACGCGCCGTGAAGTGCGCGAACCGGGATACACGAGCGCGACGCGGTCCGTGCCGCACAGCGCGGAGTATGCGAGCGCTTGGTGCAGGTCCGCGGGTTCGGGGCGTGCGGCTTTCCACTTCGCATCGAGCACGGCGAACGGCGCGCCCTTCCGGCGCACGAGCACGTCCGGGCGCAGTTCCACCGGGCCGAGGCCGAACGCCGGTTGCGCCTCCACGCCCCACCCGCGGCGCGCGCCGAGTTCGCGGGCTAACACGCACGTGAGGTAGCGCTCGAACGCGCGCCCGAGGTCGAAGAGGAAGCCGCTGCCGGCTTCGGATCGCGGGTCGGCGGCGCACACGCCGCGCGCGAGTTGTTCGCACACGTCCAACAGCGGCGCGTAGTGCGCCGCGCGCGGTTCGGCGCGCGCGGCAGCCAAATCGGAATCGAAGTCGGCGGACGCCGGCACCGCCGCGAGCGCATCGGCCGCGCGGGAAACGCGGTCGCGGGCCGCATTCGGGAGCGCGGCGCGCGCGAGCAGGTCCGCGACGAACCGCGGCACGCGGTTCCACGGCGCGTCGGCGTCGAACACTTCGTCTTCGATGTGGAAGTGATCGGGGAACGCGCGCACCGCGGCGTCCCGCATTTGCTCGCTGGTGCGTAGCTTACCGCGCAAGAACCGCGACTCGGCGAGCGCCGCGCGGTAGCCGCACACCAACCCGGCGCGCGCGACATCGTTCAACTGCTCGGCGAACGCGGTGGCGAACGCCGCGAGCAGTCCGCCGCGCGGTTCGGTCGGTTCGCCTTCGCCGGGCGAAAGGCCGCACAACAGGCGCACGTTCGGCCACGGGATTTTCGGCAAAATGTGGTAGCGCAATTCGGGGCCGTCGAGGAACCCGACGAACCCGCGGGCCGTGAGCCGGTACACGTTCGCTTCGAAGTCCGGCACCACTTCGATTGCGTGGCGCGCGTGCGCGAGCAGGAACGCGACTTCGCCCGCCGGCAGTTTCGCGCGGCGGGTGCGGCGCTCGGTCAGGTGCAGCGTGCGGCGCGTCACGGCTTCTCGCGGGGGGGCGGAATTTCGTCCTCGGGGTTGAGAAGCGCGCGACTCGTCGGCAGCCACAGACGCACCCCGTGCGGCTCGCCCTTGCGTTGCCCTTCGTCGAAGTCCGCGGGCGGCGGTTGGCGGGCGAACTGGTTGTGCTCGTGCCAGCCGTAGATCGCGATGCGGTCGTCGAACGCGCGGAACGTGAGCGGCTTCCCGTCGAACGGGTTGAGCGGCACTTCGGGGAGGAACGCGGGCACCAGTTCGGCCAGTTCTTTCGGGAACCGGCCGTGCTTGAGGCGGAACCGCTCGCACGCGACGCCCGCCGCAGCGGAGAGCAGATTCGTGCGCACGCGCAGCGCGGATTCGGCGAACCGGTCTACCGCGGGGAGCAACAGGCGCGTGCCGATGTGTCGCGGGTCGAACCCCTCGTTCTTCGGGAGCGGTACGGCGCGAATCGCGGCGAGCTGTTCGTGGTGAGGCAGTTTTGCAGCGTCCATGTACTGGTTGGACAGGTTCAGGCAGTAGGCGTGGTCCGCGGGGACGAGCGCCTTGTACGCGCGAAACGCGACCCGCTCGCCCGGCCCACTTCGCGCGTCGGCGAAGCGGAAGAACTCGTCTTCAGTAATCGTACCGTCGGCGAGGCCGGTGAAGATGCGGTCGAGGGTCGCGCGCTCGCCGCGCATGCCGACTAGTACTACAGCGCCGGTTGCTTTAACTCTTTACGCTGTTTGCGTCTGAGCTACAACTTCGATCGGAACGGTCTCCGATCGGAGGGTGCAATGGACCTCAAGGAATTGCGTCGGCTGAA
>Ga0169931_10000654_pt1 | contig 57574 bp, 76 predicted proteins | sample Kivu_15m_20L_FD_129675 | JGI IMG/M metagenome (GOLD analysis project Ga0169931, IMG submission 129675) | Freshwater microbial communities from Lake Kivu, Western Province, Rwanda to study Microbial Dark Matter (Phase II) - Kivu_15m_20L... | ecosystem: Environmental > Aquatic > Freshwater > Lake...
AGCCGGTGTCCGGGATGTCGTCCATTCCATCGACGGGCATCAGTACCTCCCCACGCCGCGAGCCGACCACTGCAACGGGATCGGTCTCCCGCCGTCGATCGCGTCCTCGGGCTGCACCACGCACCCGAGCTTGCCCACGCCGTACTCCATCACGAGGCGCTTCCAGGTCGCCTCTCCGGGATCGCTCCTCCGCGTCTCGTTCGACTGTCGGTGGGCGAGCAGGACCGGAGGCCCGCGCCGGAACATCCCCTCGCGCTGACCCTCCTCGATGAGCCAGAGGAGCGCGGCCTTCGCCGCCTCCAGGGTCTCGTCGGAGAGCTTCATCGGAGGCTTGTTGCCCCACGTGGTGACGAGATCCTCTCGGGGGATGGTGTTCGGGTCGTCTTCGAGGCCGGCGTAGAGCCCCTCGACCTCCAGGCCCAGCGACCGCTCGTTGTAGCCGTTGCCGTGCCAGACGTACCACCGGAGCGGGTTCGGCGAGGCCCAGAAGCCGCGGAACGCGAGCGCGTGGCAGCCGACGTCGAGCGCGCGCCGAGCGACCGCCAGCTGCCGATCGCCGAGCGCCCGCTTCACGGATGCCTCGCTCGCGCCGAACACGCACGCCGTCTGGTGGATGACGATCGCGTCGACCAGCGCCGGGTCACGCTCGACCACCCGACCTCGGCGGACCAGGTGCTTGCGCCGAGGTGTCGCGGGAGGGTTCCGCTGCTCGGCGCGGAGGTCGATGTGCTTGGGCCCCGTCACTCGGTGTACCCCAGGAGCCGGACCTGGAAGATACCGCCGCCCGCGGGAGCCGGAGCGGAGTAGTTGAGGTCCACGCCCGTGGCCGGGTTGAACGGGATCTGCGTGACCATCCGAGTCGCGCGGTCGTCGGAGGTCAGCCAGTTGCGCAGGTTCGTCGCCGAGCCCGTGTCCTGGAGGTTGACGTTGGTGACGGAGAGAGCGGCTCCCGTGCCGTCATGGAAGACCTCCAGGTCGACCGCGCGTGCCGTCGCGGGAACCGGGTAGAGGTTCAGCGGGAAGTCGCCGAGAGCCGGAGCGCCGGTCGCCGCGAAGGCGTAGTTCCCGAAGACGGTCCTGGCGTTGTCGCTTCGCTGGTAGATCCACCCGGTGTTCGCCGCGTTTCGACCGAGCGTCCCGACGTGGTAGGCGCTCCCGATCGCGGCTTGGATCGCCGCGTAGGGTGCCGGGAGGTCGAGGAGCGCAGAGTTGGTTCCGTCCGAGGTCGGAGGCACGTCCGAGAGGACCAGGACGCCATCGAACTGGACGCTCCCGGACTGTCGTGGAGCGAGCGAGAAGCCCGACCACGGAGCGAGATAGAGGTGGTAGGCCGTGTTCCCCGCGAGGACCACGGCAGGGCTGATCACGGCCGCCGAGGTGACGTCGAGGCCCACCGCGCGCGCCGCGCGCTCGCCGAGCGGCCCGTTCATCTCGACGAGGAGATCGATCGCGTTGCCGGCAGCGAGTGTCGTGATGATCGAGCGGCGTTCGCGGACGACCATCGGAGGACGTCGGCTGCTGATGAGCGGGCGCACGTCGATGACGTCGGAGAACGCGACCGGACCGCCGCCGCCAGGTCGGCGGACGATGGCGATCGGCACCCAATCTCCGCCGCTCGGGCTCGGTGCCTGTCCGCCGACTCCGGCCACGATCTGGGTCTGGATCTGGCGCTCCCGCTGCTTCGGGACCAGTTGGGGGACAAACGGCCCGCTCGGTGCCGTCCAGATGTCCCGGATCGCGCTCGCGGTCGTGACCTCGACCATCTGCGCCTCGACGAGATAGAAGGTCGTCACGCCAGGGGACGGCATCGAGACGAGGATCGGAGCGCCCGCGCGCGAGAGCCGGTAGGGGGAGTCGAGCGGGCCCGGCACCGGCGGGAGCGTCGCGGACAACTGCCCCATGACGCCGGTAGAGAGAACGACGTCTGCGCCCGACGGCTGGGCGATGAGCCCTCCCAGGACGAAGGAGCCGACCACCTCCGCGGTCGGGTCGGCGATGCGCTTGGAGGCGAACTGGTAGCGGCTCATCTCCGAGACGAAGCGAGCGATGAACGCCTGCGCGTCGTTGACGTCGGCGCTCGCCGCGCGCTCCAGGAGGTTGAAAACCTCGTTGTCCATTCCGGCCATTTCGTCCTCACAGGGTGGGGTCAGAGACCAGCGCCCAGCCTACACCGGCCGCGCGCGCGCGCTCGATCGATTGGTAGAGCGCCTCGATCAGGGCGCGGTACTCCGCCGGGTAGCCGTCGTAGAAGTTGAGCGCCGCACCCGGAGCGTCGTAGGCGTTGCTCGGGTAGGGGGCGTCGTAGGGCATCCCGAACTCGCCCTCCCCCCCGAGGCCCACGCGGACGAGGAAGAACCGGGTCGCCGGAGCGAACACCACGCCGTCGACCAACGTGCCGTAGTCGAAGGCGTGGAAGTCCCAGATCATCCCGATCAGGGTCGCCGGGTCGCGGGTCTCGGAGAACGCGTAGCCGATCCCGAGCGGCGTGAGGATGCGCGCAAGGATCCGGAGGATCGCCGCCGGGCTCACGACGTCGGGGAGCGCGACCAGCCGCCGCCGGTAGTCCTCGTCGGTCTCTCCGGGCGCTCGTCCGGTGCCTCGGTCTCGGCCGATCGCGTCGAGCCACCCGTGACGCCCTCCGCTCGTCGCCGTCGGCTGCGAGACGGTCAGCGAGAGGTCGGCGAACTCCTCCACCTCGACCTGCGTGGTCGCGCCCGGCACGAGCGCCGGCCCATCGACGACCGCGACGTTCGGGCTCCCCTGCGTCACCGAGAGGATGCGCCGAGGGAAGGTCCCGGCGTTCGGGCCTCCGATGATCCGGACGTACTGGCCGATCATCGCGAGCGTGAAGAAGTCGGGGATCGGCGTGTCGCTGATGTCGTTCGCCGCTCCAACGACCGCTGCCGGGATCGTCGCCCTCCCGCGCTCGGCGAACGCCGAGATGCTCTCCGCCGTGACGTTCCCCTGGTAACCCGGCCTCTCGGCGGTCACCGGGACCGTCACAGGCCCGAGCGTTCCCGCGGGAATCGTCGCGTCCGCCGAGGTCGCGAAGGTCACGCCGTCGACCTCCACGCCGTCGGAGTTGCGCTCGCGGACGACCAGCCGCGTGCCCGCGATGAGCGTCAGGCTCCCGACCGCGGAGCCGATCCGCCGGACCTCTACCGAGCCCGTGGCTCGTCGCTCCCCGGCCGCCTCGGGCCGGACCTGCGAGGAGTGGGGGCGGAGGTAGTAGGCCTGCGTCGAGACCGCGATCGCCTCCGAAAGACGCTGGAACTGCGCGGCCTGCTGGGCGTAGATGTCGAGCCCCTGACCGTTGTTTCCCTCCTCGATCGGCACCGTGTAGGAGCGCGGGAAGAGGGATCGCCAGAGATCCAGCAGGTCGTCTTTGGTGGAGGGCTCAAAGCTCATCGGGGGGTCACTCGAAGGTCACGAGGTCGGGTCGCGTCCGGATGACCTGGCCGAGCGCCGGTACGAGGTCTCCGACGGGAGCCACGATCGCGTCGTCCAGGACGATGACGCCAGGGACCGAGCGAGCAGCCGCGAAGAGGAGCGAAACCGGGAGGACGGCGTTCGGGCGCAGGACGTTGACCGCCGCGACCGCCGCGAGCCGCACCGACTCCGCAGCGACCGTTGTGTTCACGCTCGCCGAGAAGCGGAGCCGGAACCGGATCGACACGAACTCGGGGATCGCGCTCAGGACGTCCACGATGATGCCCGCGGCCCGGTACTCCAGGAGGGCGAGGAGGACCGCCGTCACGAGCGCGGAGTTAGCCTGCCCCTGCGCGTCGGCGACGAAGATCGAGACCCGTCCCGTCGGGAGACCTCCCGGATCGACCTCCTCGATGGCCGACGCCTGGCGCACGCCCGGCACGGTCAACGCGCCGAACTCGATCGCGCCAAGCGTCCCGCGCCGCGCCTGCCGGAAGAAGTCCCGCGCGCGCGCACGGAGCGCCGGATCCTTCTCCTCGTCGTCGCCGCCGGCCGCCGGCTCCTCGTTGACCACGATGAGGTTCGGGTCGGCCGGAGGCTCGGAGAACTGCGTGATGGTCCCGGCCGCGACGTTCCCAGCCGTCCCGGCCACTGTCGCCTCGGCGAGCACCGTCACGGGGCCCGTCGAGCCGGCCGCAAGGGAGACCGCGCTCGTGGTCGCGAACTCAAAGGAGGAGCCCGTTCGGACCTTCGTCCCGATCGGGAGCGTGATCGCCGCGAGCGGCCCGAGGCTCCGCGAGATGATGAGGGGGACGACCGAGGGCACCGCCTGCTTTCGGACGACCGTCGGCGAGAAGCGGTCACCGACGATGCGATCGAGGTCGATGCCCGAAGCGCCGTCGAGCAGAAGCACCTTCTCGCGGAGCGCCAGCTGCCGCGTGACCTCCTCGGCCATCGCCGAGGCCGAAGCCGTCACGATGTTGATGTCGCTGCCTTCGGTGAAGACCTCCTCCGCGGAGATCCTCTGCCCGATCGGACGAGCAGCGGAGCGCGCCAGAACCTCGTCGGCTCCGATCTGGAAGTACGTCTGTCGCGTGGGAAGGTCGGGCACGGTGTCCCGAGTCTACGCCGTCACGAGGACAGAGGCACCGGAACCGTCATCTGGTCCGCCTCGCCGTTGGTGTCGACGACTTTGATCGAGATCACGAGGATGTCCGACCGCGCGAGAAAGACCTCCACGGCCGCCTTCGCCACGTCGGGCTCGCGGAGCACCTGGGCGAGGACCGCCGACTGGAGCGAGCGGATCACCGAGGGCTTGATCAGCCCTTTCAGCGGCTGCTCGAAGCCGTACGCCGGGAGATGGAAGAACGACCCGAGCGCGCTCGTGGCTCGGCGGAGGATGCGCTTCCGGAGATAGGCCCGGCCGCTCTCCAGCGCGAAGTCGCCGCGGTCGTTGATCTGGAACGTCCCGAGCGGGTTCGTGACCTTCTCGTCGTTGAGCAGCTGCGGGTTCGCGAGGTCGACCCGAGCCGCGCGCGCGCGCGCCGGAGGCACCCGGAACAACGGGAAGGTCGCGAACGCCGCCGCACGACACTCCTCGTCCAGCGAAATCTCGCCGCCGCCGACCTCACGGACGTTCTCGACGACGATCCGGTAGGTCGCCGGAGCATCCAGGGGACCGTCGAAGAACACGTCCACCGCGGTCTCGGCGACGCGCCGGACGACCTGGGCCAGCCGGACCACGATCCCGTGCGGGGAGAGCGGTTCGAGCCTCCAGTTTTCCGGGTTGAGCGCGTCCCATGCAGTCGCCGGATCGGAGGCGACGGGAGCCGTCGAGAACGTCACGCGCACCGAGTTTCGTGAGACCTCTCGCGCCTCGGCCACCGCAAGATAGGACGCCGAGCCGAGCGGGGTTGATCCCGCTCCGCCCGAACCGAGCGCGCCCGTGCATTCCTGCGTCACTCCTCCTCGCCCTCACGCGCATCGCGCTCCTCGCGCTCGCGATGCGAGGCCCGGAGCCGAACCATCGCGGCCTTCGCGTGGCCGTGGACGTCGCCGATCGCCTTCCGCTGTGCCTCGCGCGAGACCGCCGACGCAGCCTTCGCCGAAGCGACCGCCGCTTGTTGCTCCTCGACCTTCGCCGCCGCCGCCGCGCGCGCCGCCGTGACCTCGGCGACCTTCGCCGCCTTGCGTGCGACCTCGGCCGCGATCTCCTCCTCCGTGGGCATCCCGTCCTCCTCAGCTACCGTTGACCCAGCCGATCTCGGCGTAGAAGAACCCGCCTCCGATCGCCGCGTCCACGTTGAACCCGAGCGCGCCTCCAGGACCGGCCGTGAGCACCTCGCCCGGCACGAAGTTGTCGGGCTGGACGACGATCCAGTTGTTGCCGCTGCCCGCGGGGCCCCACGGGAAGGGGAAGAAGTTGGGGCCCGCGACGGTCGGTCCGAAGGCGATGATCGGCCTCCAGACGCCCGGCGTGAAGGTGCCGCTGCCTCCGATCGAGATCGTCGGCATGATGTTCGCCGAGAAGATGTTGCCGTCGATCCCCTCGTTGCAGATGAACAGCGAGAAGGAGCCGGGCCCCGAGAGATCCGAGATCCGCGGAGTCGTCCTGCCGTTCACGCTTGCGAGCCGCTCAAACGCGCAGACGACGAGCCCGTTCCAGTGCGGTCTCGTGAATAGGAACGTCGGCGAGACCGGCACGTCGAGGATGAACTGCGACGCCGTGAAATCGATGAACGTGAGGCCGCCGCCGGAGCCTACGATGCAGTCGCTCTCCGACCAGATCGACGCGACGCCCGTACTGGAGTTTCCGAGCGGGTTGAGCGAGGTGAGCCCGCGGTAGGAGCATCGCTCGGGCTGCACGTCCGGCTGGAGATCCAGCAGGACCTCTCCGAGTGAGCACTCCCGGAACCGCATCGGCTCTCGGCCCATAGGGAAGCCGAACGCCTGAGCCACGTCGTCGTCCCACGCGATGTAGGTGTTCGTGAGGACCGAGAGGTTCTGGAGGAGGCTCGGATCCTGGCTCAGCGAGGGAGCGGAGTGACAGGTGTTGAAAGAGACTCCGCCGTCGACCTGGACGTTCTCGATCACGAGCCGGTTCACCGCCGTGAAGACCCACCCCTGGACCGGAGCGGCGCCGGGGCTCCGTTCGAAGCGCACCCCCGATAGCTCCAGGCCTTCGCGCATGAAGTCGCCGTTCCCCAGCGAGCCATCGGCGACGATCCCGATGTCGCCCGTAGCGAGCCGGATCGTGAAGTTGCGCATGGCGAGGCGCTCGACGAGCGTCACGCCGCAGGAGAGGAGCGGGAGGAACCCGCCGCCCGAATCCATCGAAACGGTGGTGACATCGCGCCCGTAGCCCACGAACGAGATGCGCCCCACGAGCGGCTCGGGGAGCGTCGCGGAGACGCTGTGCTCCCCCGGAGCAAGCACGATGCAGTCGTCGAGGGCGATGACCGCTCCGATCGCAGCCGCGATCGTCAAGAACGGGAGGTCCGCGCGCCCGCGTTGTCCCGTGCCGTCGTTGCCGGCCACCGGGTCGACGAAGACGCACTGCGCTGGCCCGACGGGCGCACCGCTGGGGAGCGTGGTCGGGAGCCACGCCGCGCCGTTCCACACGAGCGCCTGGCCGACGAGCGGAGCGACCGGCGAGACGGGGTTCCCCTGGATCCGAGCGACGATCGCCGCGACGGGACCGACGCCAGGCCCGGCGAGGACGTCGCCGAGTAGCTGCGTGATGCCTCCTCCGACCACGAGGCTCTCGACGTAGAGGTAGAGGTCCCGCCAGGACTTCCACCAGCCCCACGACGAGCCCGAGGCGAACGGACCGAAGGGCTCGTTGTTCTCGCTCCGGTCGATCGTCGCCGGGCCCGCGTTGAGCAGGGTGGCCCTAGCGTCAGCGCCCTCGTTCGCCGCCGGGACCAGCAGACCGCTGAGCGGGAGCCGGATGCCGAAGATCCTCCGCTGCCTGCTCTCCGATGGCGTCCCCTCGTCCACCACAAGCTCGATCCGGTAGGTACCCCTCGCTCCCGGAGTCGGCGAGAACGTCCATGTCGCCGGCCCGGTCTGCGTGAGGGTCGACACCGCCGTGGTGTCCTCGGGAGGAACCCAGAGGAGCCGGAACCGATGCGTCGTCCCTCCTCCAACGGACGTGAGCGTCACGAGCGCGCCGGTGTCGAGACCGTCGGTGCGGGCTTGTCCCGGCGTCCCTACGGGCAGGCCGGCCTGGTCGATCCTCATGCTCGCGGGCATGGGACCGAGCCTAGCACGGGCTCACTCGCCCTTGATCTTCGCGCTCAGGTAGGAGTTGCGGGCCGCCTTGAACTGCCCGACCGCGACCGCGAGCGCGGCGTAGGCCGTCGTGATCGTCGTCACCGCGGAGGTCGCCTGGGCCTGGGTCACGGGCGTGACGGGCGGGCCGGGAGGCACGAGGTTGCCGAACGCCGCGAGCACCTGCTGCCCGAAGTCGTCCGTGGCGTCGGCGAGCGCGTCGGCCGCGTCGGCGTAGTCCTCGCCGCGCACGTAGGACTGATCGGCGTCCTCGTTCGCCAGCCGGACCTCGGGAGCCTCCAGGGTCGCGCGGTCGGTCGCGCTCGTGCGCCATCGCTCTCCGACCTCCTGCTGGACCGAGTGCGGCGTGACGAGGATGTGGTTGGCCTTCGCGAAGTCCTCGTCGATCGTCTGACCGTTGACCTCCTCCGGAACGCGAACGTCCTGGGAGTTGAACGCCACGCCGACGATGAGCGGAGCGGTCATCGGGTCGCCGCCGGGGAGGAGCACCGCAACCTCGGAGCCTCGCTCGATCGGTGAGATCGAAGCCTTGCCGTCTCCTCCGAACGCCGAGGACACGCGGCACGCGATCGGTCCCTCTCCGGACATATCGCCGAACGTGAACGTCACGTCGGCGATCCAGCCGTAGCCCTCCTCCCATCGCACCGCGTCGTCGTCGTCGTCCACGCGCGCGAGCACGACCCACGAGCGAGGGTCGGAGCCGGGAGCGGCCATCGCCTCGCGGAGCCGCCCGAGGTCGAGCGAGCGACGGATCCGAGCGCGTCCCGATCTCCTCGTCACGAGCCACCTCCTCGAAGGAACGGCACGTCAAGCACGGGCCCGTCCTCCGAGATCGTGACGTCGCGAAGCCGCGCGCGCTCCTCCTCCATCGCCGCCGGGATCTCCGGATCGTCTGGAGTGCGCGCGCGCCGATCCGCCGACGCGCGCCGAGCGTCCTGCGCCGCGGTGTCGGTGCGTCCGGCCGTGGCCTGGTCGACCGCGCGCGAAGGCACGCGCCGCCGCGTTGCCGTCTCCTGTGGAGCCGCCTCGTCCTCTCGGACGACGATGAAATTCACGAAGTCGACGACGATCGAGATCCCCTCCTCGGCGTCGAACGAGATCCTCGCGTTCTGGACGCGGAACACGGTCTGGAAACCGGAGGCGTCTTGTAGCTCGGCGAACCGTTCCGCGACGTCGGCCGACCACCCGAGCGACTGGAGATACCGCGCGCGCGCCTCTCTCGTCTGCGCCTGGATCGTCGTCGCGGTCGAGGGCGCGGAGGTCGGATCCGACCGATCGGCTGCCGCCACGAGGATCTCGACCGGATCTCCGGAGAGGAGCGAGAGGAGATCCGAGGCGTCCTCCTCCGATCCGAACGAGCGGAGGTCCGAGGTCTTGAAGTTTCCCTCGATCTCCTGGCGGCCGATCTGCTCGTAGAGCGAGCGAGCGATCGACGCGAGCGCGCCCGGAGAGCCTCCGTAGCGCACGGTGAACGTCTGCACGCGCTCGTCGGGGTTCGCGCCCGTTGGACCCACCTCGTTCGCGCGGAGCGCCGCCGGAGGATTGTCCTGCCCCAGGACGCCCTCGCGCCGTTCTCCCTCGCGGACCGGCCAACGGGCCCAGCGCGTCCGCCCGATCGTCGGGTCGTAGGCTCGGACCTCGATGGTGGGGACCTTCACGCCGCCGAGCTTCCGCGTGAACTGGAGGCTCGTGAGGTTCCGCCCGTAGATCATCCGACGTGGCTGGGAAGCTCCCGTTGGACCTCTCCCGGTGAAGAGGGTCCGCGGGTTGATGAGGCGAAGCTCGTAGTCACGGACGAGCGGAACGACGCCGCACTGCACGCAGACGTCGGTGATGTGGTCCCAGACCGTCATCCGTTGGTCGCCGCTCCTCGGCTGCCTCGCGACGCGCCCTCGGCGAGCGCGAGAGACCGCGGGGACGGCATCGCCGGGCGTCGGAGCCTGGCCCGGCGTCGGGTCGGAGACGTCGCCCCACACGACGCGGAGGCCGGCCGCGGTCGGGTACTGCTCCAGGAGCCTCGTCACGCCGACGTCGACCGGCACGAGGAGGTCGATCCGGTTGTTCCCCAGCGGCGTGTCGATGAGCAGCGCGGTCATGTCGCGCGCCTCCATCGTGACGATCTCGCCGTCGTCCGGGTCGTAGCTCACGGTCCAGTCGTCGACCCACCCGACGAACCGCGTGGCCGTCTGGCTCACCGGGCCCGCGGGGATCTGCTCGACGATCGAGCGAAGGCCTCCGCTCGCTCGCCGCTCGCCGCGCACGCCGGCTTGGAAGTCGTCGGCCGAGACGGCTCCCAGGATGACCTCGATCCCGCACGCGCGGACGAGCCGAGGATCGAACGGGACATCCGCCCACGCGATGTCGACGCGCGCCGTGTCCGCCTCCCTGAACCCGTTGCGCTCGATCTCGACGCTCGCGGGGATGATGCCGCCGCGCACGAAGCGGTCGTCCGGGCTCGCTCCGCTCATCGCCTCGACGCGCGAGCCGGGAGACCCGAGCCCGGAGAGGCGAGCGACGAGCCGGTTCCGCTGCGCTCGGAGGCGTCGAACCGTCGTCCCTCCCTGCCCCTCGTCCGACGCGCCCTCGGCTCCGGTCGTCTCGCTGTCGCGCTCCTCCGACGCCTGGCGGAGCGCCGTTCGGATCTGCGTGTTGAGCCTCGCGATCTGCGTGGTCAACTCCCGCGCCGTCGCCGCCGGATCCGAGGGCGGCTGGCTCGCGGGCCCCTCCGCCACGCGCGCGATGTCCGCGCCGCCCAGCCGTTGCTCCAGCGGGTGCGTGTCCGACAACTCGTCCACGCGGATCCACAGCGCGACCTGCGCCGAGACCCGGTAGACGTTGCGCGTGTAGGCCGTCACGAGGTCACCCCTGCGCGCGCGCCGTGGAGGCGGGCACGACGACGATCGTCCCGGCCTCGACGATCGCACCCACGAGGTCGTTCGCGTCGGCGATCTGCTGCCACGAGTCGGCGGTGCCGTAGTAGACGCGCGCGAGGTCTCGGAGCGTTTGATCTCCGGGCATCACGACGACCGCGATCGCGCTCGGGATCGCCGCCTTCGCGACCTCGATCGAGCGCCGCTGGCACGACGCGCGAAGACGTCGCGACGCCTCGGCGGTCGACATCCTCCACGCCTCGCACGCGAACACCTCCACCACCGTGTCGAGCAGCTGCGCCTCGGTGTAGGGCCGATCCGAGAGCGCGAGGAGGGTTCCGCCGACGCCCGTTCGGACGCTCTCGGCGGAGGAGAGCGCGGCCTGAACCGTCGCGATCGAGGTGTTGACCTGCACGCGGATCTCCTGGAGCGCGACGAATAGCTGGCCGACGTTCACCCGCGTCTCGTTCGTCTGCTCGGTGACGCTCTCCTGGTAGTCCGAGTCGATCGAGGCCGGATCCGCCACGAGCGCGTCGTCGACCTGCGTGCTTGCGTCCTCCACCGAGGAGTCGTCCGACGGTGCCGCGGTCGCGCGAGCGGGGATCTCGCTCGCCCCGGACCACTCGAACTCCGCCGTCCACCGCACATCCTGCGGTCGGATCCAGACGTGCTCGAAGTTGACCATCACGCCGTAGCGGACGATCGGGCCCCATTGGACCGCGAGGTTGTTCCCCGAGGTCACGAGCGACTCGAAGAGTCGCACGGCCTCCTCCGGCCGCGTGATCTCCTCGCCCGTGCTCACGACGATCGCGCCCGTGAGGAAGCGTTGCTTCCACATCCCCTCGATCGTCGTGTTGTCGAAGTCGGGCCCGAGGATCTGGATCGTCCCCACGGGGTTGCCGGCGTAGGTCGATTTCTTCGTCCTCTGCCGCGCGTTCCAGCCGACGCCCTGGTAGGGCAGCGCGCGCCCCTGGAGGAGCACGACCCGCTGCTCTCCGGTCAACTCCTCGATGCCGAAGCCGGGAGCCTGTGAGGTCGGAGGAGGCATCGCTCACCTCGTGAGAGCGGGGACGAACCCCGACTGCGTGCGCTGCTCGGCGAGCCGCGCGATGTCGTTGATCATATCGACCGCGACCCGATCCGGGTCGGCCTCTCGGAACTCCTGCCGGACCGAGATCCGAGAGCCGCGGAAGTCGTTGTGCGTCGTCGATCGGCCCGTCGGAGGAGCGGTCAGCGAAGGCTCGGGAGCCTCCGCGTCGCGCGTGGTCTGGTCGCGGAGGTCGCTCACCGCGCGATGCGCCGCCTCCTGCGCCTCGCGGTCGCGCGCCGCCGAGTTGGTGGCGTCTCCGAACAGGTCTCCGATCATCACGGAGATGTACCGCGCCGCCTCCAGGAACGACTCCACGGCTTCGTCGAGATAGCCCTGCACGGCCTCGGCGACGTAGGCCGTGATCTCCAGGAAGTCGGCGAACGCAGCCGCCGCTCCTCGGATGACGACGAGGAGCAGCTGGAGCGTCGGGATGAGGATCGCCGCGAGGATGAAGCCGAGGCCATCGAGCATGGGCGAGAGGGTCTGGCCGCCGAACAGTCCGATCCGTTCGAACTCCGAGTAGACGCCTTCGAGCATCGGCGTGAGCGGCTCGAACACGGCCAGGATCCCATCCCAATACTCGGTGGCGAACGAGACGAGCGACGTCACCGCGCCGAGCGCGAGCGCGAGCGGAGCCGCCGCGAGCGAGAGCCCTTCGAGGATCGGTCCGAGAGCCGCGAGGCCGCCCGCGCCGCCCGCGCCCGCCGCCGCCGCTGCGCCTCCGGCCGCCGCCGCTCCGCCCTCGGCCGCCGCTGCTCCTCCGCCGATGAGGCCGCCGAGGCTTCCCACGAAGCTCGCGCCCGCGCCGAGCGCGGAGATGCCCGAGCCGACGACCTGCCGCCCGATCTGGATCATCGCGAACGAGCGCGCCGCCGCCATCAGGTAGGGGGCCATCCGGTAGACCGTCGCCACGACGCGCTCGATCTGGGCCTGGAACTCCCCCCAATGGGCCGTGATGTAGTCGATCCCGGCGAAGGCCCGATCGAAGACGTTGGAGAGCGCGCCGGCCGCTCGCTCGCCGAGGTTGCTCAGGACGTTCTCGATGCCCTGGCGGTTCGCCAGCAGCCGATCGTTGACGCCCCCCAGCGAGCGCGCGAGCACGTCGAACACCGGGCGGAAGGCCGCCCGCCGCAGCTGCTCGGCCACGTCCTGGAAGGACGAGGTGACGCCAGGGAGCGAGGTCGCGTAAGCCTCGCCCGCCGCGTCGAACCCCTGGAGCGCGCGCTGGAGGCGCTGGATGCGCTCGGCCTGCGTGAGGCGGTTGAACTCCTGCGCGTCCTCGGTGATCGCGCCCATGGAGCGCAGCGAGGAGAAGAGCCGCACGTCGACGCCAGCGGCACCGCGCACCATGGCCGAGATGTCTCGGGAGGCCTGCTGGAAGTCCACCCCGAGCGCCGAGGCCGCCAGCGCCGTCTGGCTGGTGATCCCGAGCACCTCGTCCAGGGCGAACCCGGCGTTGCGGATCGGCCCGTAGATCGCCGAGTAGATCGAGAACAACTCCTCCGTCGTGGCGGTGCTCCGTAGCGCCTCGTCGGTGAGGTCGCGGAACACCGACCCGGCCACCTGTCGGGCTTGCTCGAACGAGAGCCCCTCGACCGAGGCCATGATCGACGACAGGCCGATCTCGGTCGTCTGCATCGACGTCTCGAACTCGGCCGCGGAGCGGACGAGCCCGGAGAAGCCGGACGCGAGCGCGTTCACGCCGACGTAGCCCGCTCCGAGCGCGAGGACGTTCTGGACCATCCCGCCGAACATCCCGTTCGCGCCGCTGATCCGGTCTCCGAGCGCCGAGAGTTGGCCACCGAGCGACCGGATGCCACCGAGCGCCGCTCGGGTCTCCAGCGATAGGACCGCCTCGATGTCGAAGTCCGTCACGCGTCCGATCCTACACGGTTCAGAGGAGCCGCGCCGTCACGACCTCGGCTTGTTCTCCCCCTCTACGATGACCTGCAACTCGTCGGCGAAGAGGAGGCCCGCTCGCGTCTCCATGTGGAGCGCCTCGGTCAGCGGGATGTGCCCGTAGCGGCAGATCCACGCGAGCCGCCTCCAGATCTTCCTCTCGTAGTCGGACACCGAGCGCCGAGCCCAGGTCGAGATCCACGCGAGATAGCTCGCGTAGAGCCCTTCCCGGTTCAGTGAACGCGCAGCGTCCTCCGCGCTTTTCCCGCGGCACCCGCTGCCGTCCCGGTCAACTCGGCGAACATGCCCGTGATGATCTGCCGGCCGCCGACGTCGAGCGCGCCCCACAACCAGTCGTCCACGCCCGGCGGGATCGGCGACCCGTTGATCGCCTCCATCGAGTGGCGGGCCATCGTGAACGCCATCGAGATGGAGTCGCCCTTCGCCTCCGCGATCGCTCGAAGCTCGTCCGACGGCGTGAGCGACGCCAGCGTGATCTCGAAGTCCTCGGCGAACACGCCCGGAGCGCACACCGTGTGGTCGACGAAGAACGAGACGCGCCGCCTCGGGAGAGGACGAGCCGCCGCGAGGGAGGAGCCGGCGAAGGCGCCGAACGCCGCCGCGAGCACGCCTGGGTCGAGAGCCGCTCGGCGCTTCTCCAACTCCGCCGCCGCGAGTTGCGCGGCTTGCTCGGGCGTCAGGGGAGCCGTGGGGGTTCCGATCGGGTTCTTGGGATCCATCGTCTGCCTGCCTTCCATGTAGGCCGCGGGTCCTCCGGAGGCATGGAGTGCTGCCCCGGCCAAGGGCAGCCCTCCGGAGGGCTCGCGGTGTCGTCAAGCGCGCGGAGCGCGAGGGCGATCAATAAAAGAACCGAACGTCCTCGCACTCGAACTCGACCGTCCCCTGCACGAACTCGTCGCGCGCTCCAGCGTTGACCGGGAGGGGACCGAAGAAGAGGTCCGTGAGGACGGCGCGCGGTCGCTGGCCGTTCGGGAGGGAGAACGCGCAGGTCGCCGTGAACTGCGCGTTGGTCGCCTCTCGGCGCTGCGAGCGGAGCTTCACCTGGTCGGCAAACCGGAAGTAGTCCTGCGAGGAGATGTGGACCTCCATCCGGCCGCGGACGCCCTTGAACACGTCGTCCTTCCGCTCCGAGGTCTCTCCCAGGTAGCCCTCGGAGAGAATCTCGGTCTGGATCTCGAACTCGAACGACTGGATCGCGTCGAGCGCCGTGATGGTCCCGTTCGGGCCGGTGAACGTGATCCGCGTCTCCTGGCCTTTGACTCGCTGCGCCATGCTCTGCTCCTTCTAGGTCTCTCGGGTCGGGTGGTCCGCGGAGGATCTCAGGTCGCCGTGACGATGACGACGCCCTCGCCGATCTCGGTCTGCACCACGATCGCGTCGAGGCTCGAAAGGGTCCGGACGCGCGTGATGAAGACGACGATGCCGCGCGCCTCCATCGACGGGGTGTTCCCCGAGATCGGGTCCACGGCGTAGTCGTTGATCCGCTGGGTCTCGGGGTTGTTCGGTGAGAGGAGGTCGTTCAGGAACTGGTCGATGTCCGCCCGGACGCCCTCTCGCCGCGACTGCGTGGAGAGCTTCTTGGAGTAGGGCACGAGCCGCTGGGCAAGCGTGTCCTGGATGAAGTCGGCCATCTTCCGGCGGGCCTGCGTCGTGAGGCCCGGCGTGACATTGCTCGTGATGCCCGACTGGTAGATCGAGCCCGAGATCGGGTCGCGCCGAGGAGCGGAGATGCCCGCGGCCTTGAGGCGCGTGTACGCGCCGATGTCGAGCGGGGAGGAGGTCGCCTCGACCGCGAAGAACTGCTCGATCAGCCCGGTCTGCTGGCCGGGGTTCTCCTCCGGCGGAAGCTGGCAGTCGAGCGTTGCCAGAGGACCGTCGCCGCGGACCGTGATCACGCCATCGGCCGTGAAGCCGAGGCCGCCCGCGAGACCCAGGAAGGCGATCTCGGGGATGCGAACGCTCCAGCCGGGCCAGGTGTAGAACACCCGGTCCGAGCGCCAGAGAGCGACGTCGGCCTGGGCCTGGGACTGCGTGAAGCCGATCGGCGCTCCGGTGAGGAACTTCCGGCCGAAGTGACCTCCCGCGCTCGCGTCGATCGCGTTCTCGCGACCCTTCCGGATCACCGCGGTCGAGCGACGAGCGGAGATCGAGAAGTTGGCTTCGCGCGCCGGACTCGCGAGGTTCAGGGTCGCGTCGAACGCCGCCTCATAGGCCACGTCCAGCTGGTTCTCGGTGAGCGCCGCCGAGAGGGCGATCGGGTTCGTCACCGTGACCTCGCCCCACAGCGGCTGGTCGACGACGACCGTGACGGTCGAGGCCGCCGCCGCCGCTCCGGTCCCGTCGTCGAGCGCCGGCCGGACCTTGACGGTGTGCGGGCCGGGGTTCCCGCTCGCGCTCGTCCCCTCGGCGACGATGAGCGTCTGCATCGTCACCCACTCGGCTCCGCCGACGGTCCGGACGCGTGTGCCGGCGGGGATCGTCCCGGCCGCGTGGACGTCGGCTTCGGCGAGGACCGCGACCGGGAGCCCGAGCGCCGTGGCCACCGCGGAGGCGTTGATCGTGATCTGGCCGGCTCCGGGCGTCGTCGAGAACACGCGGAGCGAGCCATCGGCCTGCGCGCGCGCGGAGCAGTTGATCGCCGAGAGCGCGACCGTGGCGTTGATGATCGTCGCCATCTCCGTGGCCGTCACCGCGGTCCGGTCGGCGACGTTGCCGGTGCCCGCCGTCGTGCCCGCCGCGTGGCCGATCGCCGCGAGCGCGCCCGCGGAGACGTCCGCGAGCGTGACCTCACCCGCGGTGCCCTCGATGAGACCTCGGATGCGGAGGCCGCCCGGAACGTCCGCCGCCGCGTAGCCGAGCGCGAGGTTGATCCGCGCTGCGACCTGGGCGGGCGTCTGGTCCGCCGCCGCGAAGGTCACGGGGACCACCACGCCGTTGTCGATCTGGACCGTGATCTGCTCTCCGCCGACGTAGCCCGAGTTGACGAACACGCCGCCCGTGATGGAGGCGCGCGCCGCCGCGATCGCGGTCGAGAGCGCCGGTCCACCGACATCGGTGGTCACCGACAGCTGGTCTCCGACCGCGAGCGTGAAGGGCCCGACGTCGCTCTCGTGGAACGCGATCGGGGAGAACGCGACCGAGCCCACCGACGTGTCGACGCGCGCGAGGATGAGGCGTCGCGGACGCATGAACTTGAGCTTGATGAAGCCCGAGCCGTTCCAGAACTCGGAGAGATGCCGGCGAGCCGCCGGGTTCTGGTAGGGCGTCGTCCCGTAGGTGAAGCCGAAGCCGCCGCTCCGCTGGCGGAGATCCTCGGAGGAGAACACCTCGAACACGCCTCGGGTCGCGGGGTCGTACTCCGCCGCGTCGCCTCCGACCGCGAAGGCCCCGTCTTCGAACTCGCCGAGGACGAGCGCCGTCCCGCTTCCTACGCCGGTCGTTGGCGCAGGGGGCGGGAGGTCCACGATGTTGACCGCCTCGATCTCGGCGAGCACCTCGATCGAAGGGAAGCTGGTGAACCGTCGCACGAATCCGGCCATGGTGATCGCTCCTTGCGCGCGCCTTCGCGCCTCGGGAGCGAGGGTAGCACGGCGTCAGTCCGGCGTGTCGAGCCGTCGGAACTCCTCGGGGGTGGGCCCGACGTCGACCATCTCTCCGACCTCGGCGAGCACCACCGACGGCTCGAAGGGAACCGCGCAGCGGAGGTCGACCACATCGACGTCGAGGCGGACGACGGCCATCAGCCGCCGCTCCCGGACGTAGACCGTCGACACCTCGTCCATCCGACGCCACGAGACCAGCGACGCGCGCACGGGCCGCTGCCAGTAGCGGGGCGTCCCTCGGAGAACCACGCGGGTCGCGTCCTCGCCCGGAGCGAAGAGGGACGGCAGCTGCGCCGCGATCGCCTCCCGCGTGGGCTTGTTGTCGGTCCAGAAGTCGACCTGGAACGTCGCCGTCATCTCGCCGAGCTTCCAGAGGACCGTCCCGGCTCCGAACTGGTCCCAGGTGTCCTCCAACGGCACGGGGACGAACGAGGAGGCGGACACCGGGATGTCCTCACGATCGGTGATCGACACCGACGGGTAGGTCATCTGCTTTTTCGGCTCCGGCCACTCGTCGAGCACCTCGCGGAGCCGGAACGGCGTGTCGATGTCCTGGCCGCCGCCGAGGAGGAACTCCGCGCACCGGAGGTACTCCCCGAGCACGAGCGCCGCCGCGCCGCGCGCATCGATCGTCGCGCGCCGTGCCGGCGGACGAGCGTCGGCGGGGACGAGGATGGAGCCCACGGACATCGCCCGAGGCTAGCACGGGCTCACCGGCCTCGAACGCGTCCGAAGCCGATCCGGCTCAACTCCTGGAGGATCTCCTCGCGGATCAACGGCTTTGCGCGCTCCACGGCTTTCTCGAAGTAGTGCCGGGGTGCCGTCCCCTCTCGGGCGATCTTCCGCTGGATCGCGCGCGCCGCGCCCGCGTCGAGACCCTTCCGGTTCGCCCACTCCAGGAGCGGAGCGAGCGGAGGCGTGTGCGGGCGGGTGCCGTACTCCAGGAACGCCGCGTGAGGAGCATCGACGTGGACGATCGCACCGTCGGAGATCGACGTCACGTTCACCGAGTTGCGAAGCTCGCCCGTGTCGACCGCGGGGTAGGGCTTGGCCGCGTCGATTTCGTTGATGGTCGCGACCTGGAGCCGGAGCGCGCCGCTCCGGAGGCCCGTGATGCACGCGTCTCGGATCTCGGGCGTCATCCTCGCGAGGAACCGCGTGAACTCAGGGATCGTCACGCGATAGCGCGCCACGGATCACTCCTCTCCGACGTAGGGCACCGAGCCGTTCCTCCGCCGGTCGGTGTCCTGGCGGAGGAGCTTCGCGACCCACTGGAAGCGGTCGACCTCTCGGAACGGCATCCCCGAGACGACGAACCTACGCCGCTCGGTCGAGCCGTCGCGCGCATCCACGCGGACCTCGACGAACGTCTCTACGCCGGGCTCCTCGTCGCAGCCGAAGAGGCTGCGCACCTCGTCCTCGGTGTAGCGCGGGCTGATCGCCGTGAGCCGCGCGCTCCCGCGCTCGACAAGGCCGCCCGTCTTGGGCTCGTTGTTCACCGACGGCTCGGCGAGCTTCGGCGTCGGGAGGAACTCCCGCTCAGCCGACGTCGGCGTGCCGCGCCCGATCTCGCCGCCCGTCCACCGGACGACGACCGAGAACACGCGGTAGGGCCGCATCCCGAGGTCCACGCCGATCTGACGCAGGTCGTCGGCGACTCCTCCGAGGCTCTCCACGAGGCTCTCGGCTGGGTCGCACGCTGGACCAAGCGCGGGATCGGTCGACGGGACCTGCCACCGGGGGTTGCACGGGTCGCTCATCCCCCGAGGATAGCGCGCTCAGCCGACCTTCGCGTTGATCCCGCCGCCCATCCCTTGATACTCCATCTGGGAGTAGGGGTTCGGGAACACGCCCAGGTCGTCCGAGAGGCGCTTGATCCAGAACTGCAACTCGCCTCGGAGTTGCGTCGTCTCCTGGGCGTTGAGCTTCATCTCGCCGATCGCAGTCGCCCGCATCCGGCTCCTCGCGTCGCTCAGCTGGCGCTCGATCGCCTCGCACTCGCACAGGTCGCGACGCACGCTGTTCTCGCCGGCTGGAGAGAGCCGGTCGAACGAGTCGCGGACGAGGAAGAGGGGCTGCGTACTCGCGGGGTAGCCCAACTGGATCGACGACGCGAGCGACTGCCAGTCGGGGAAGCCGAGAAAGTGAAGCACGCGCGTTTTCTCGTCGTCGGTGAAGGCCATCGCCGGAGGATAGCCTCAACGACCGCCGCCCGCGAGACGGTCGAGAGCCACCCGACCGCCGAACGCCGGCATCCCTGCCAGACGCCCAAGCGTCGAACGACCCTCAGACTCTCGCGGAGGTGTCGGTGTCTCCGGGGGTATGTCACCGCCTCCATCTCCTCCTGGCGGAGAAGCGAAGCGGCCGAGATCATCCCGGAAGTACTCCCGCACGCTGCCTCAGCGACGAAGGCCGGCGAGCCTCTTCGACGCTCCGGCCTTGAGCACCGGAGCCTTCTTCTCGTCGCTCACGCCGTCGGTGGGGAGCGCGGGGAGCGAGCCGTTCGACGGTGCCGCGGTCATCCCGGCGAGCTTGCGCGGGGGAGCCTTCTTCGCGCCGAACTTCTTGAAGTCGGAGCCCTTCACGACACGACTCCGAGCGCGCGGAGGAGCGGATCGGAGTGCTCCTGGATCTCGAAGTCGTGCGAGGGGCTCACCTGGAACCCGCTCGCCGCCGCAGAGGGATGAGCGACCGGAGCGCCGCATCGGCGGAGCGGAACGCCCTGCGCCTCGACGTCGGAGATCGAGTGCGTGAGCGAGGAGATGATCGAGCCGGCCGCGAGCGAGGTGATCGAGCCGGCGACGATGAAGCGCGACGTCGCCGTGACCTCGAAGTACTCCACCGGCTTCGGCTTCGGCCCGTCGAGCCGACGAGCGAGCGCCGTCATCCGACGCGCGTGCTCCTCGATCTCCAGTCGGATCATGCGCGGAGAGCCGAGCCTGTCCGCCGTCTTGCGGATCGTCGTCACGAGCGTGTCGATGACCTTCGCCGCGTCCGAGTCGCTGAGACTCGGAGGCGGAGGCTTGCCGCACACGGACTCCGCCGCGCTCCGGACCTCCATCACGAACTGCTCCGAGGTCTCGAAGACGGAGAACGCGCGCTCGATCTCCGAGACCATGAGATCGAACTGCGACATCGGCTCGTTCGATTCGAGCACCGGAGGCAGGCTCGCCTCGTCGAGCACGGGAGGCTCGAACGCCGGAGAGGCCGGAGGCGCATCGTCGACGCTCGGCGGAGCCGCCTCGGCGACCAGCGGAGCCTCGGGCGCAGTCGCGACCGGCGGAGCGGTCTCGGGCGGAGCCGATGCCTCGGGAGCCGACGTCGGCTGCTCGGGAGCGGGAGCGGGAGCGGGTGCCGTCTTGGTGCTTGCCTTCGCCATAGGTCCGGACGGTAGCACGAGAGCGGACGGAAAGACGAAGGGCCCGTGCCGAAGCACGAGCCCATCGCTGGAGACCATCTGTCGGTCGCGGGGACCTCTCGCGGCCTCTCTCGGCTGCCGACCCGATCGCGGTCGGCGAACTCGTCAGCCGTGCTCGATGACCGCCGCACGCTTGTAGCGCGCCGCGCCGCCCGAGAGCCCGTCCGAGGGCACCGGGAAGTCGCCGCTCCAGGTCCACGTCTGCGAGACGACCTGCTGCGCGCGGTCGAGCGGAGCGCGGACGATGAAGCGGATCCGCTCGGTCATCACGGCGACGCCGTTGTTCGTGATGTTGAACTCGCCGATCTTGCCGGTCGCGCCCGCCTCCGAAAGGAACTTCCCCTCGTCCAGGTACTTCTCGTAGATCGCGCCGCCGCCGATGACCAGCGCGCGCTTGATCGGCACGCCGGCCTGGTTGATGACCTCTCCGCCGATCTCGCTCGCCTCGCGAGCGGAGCCGCCGCCACCCGAGGTGTCGACGAGCGCGCCGGAGTTGTCCTGGTTCGGGTTCTCCGTGTTCCGGTAGAACCGGCAGCCGACCAGCTGGCCGATCGCGAGGTCGCGGTAGGCCGCCGAGTCGGGGAGCGACTGGTGGAGGCGCTGGAACGCGTTGTCCGCGAACAGCTGGGCCTCGCCCTCGGGCGTGACGTGGATGTGGTAGAAGCCGTCCGGCGTCGGGGGGATCAGCTGCGCGCGCATCCGCGCCACGGTGTCGATGATGGTCTGGAGCGTCAGGACGCTCGCGCCCGTGAGGGCGTCGACCGTCGCGCCGCCGCCGACGCGCGTGATGAGCGATCGCGTGCTCGCGAGGATCGCCGAGCGCACCGGGATGGGGTTCACGGTCGGAGCGCCGAGCGTGATGATGCCCGGCCCGGCCGGATCCGCGGTGAGGGGAGTCGCGTCGACCACCGTGTTCGCCGGCTCGCCGCCGACACCGATCGTGATCGGGAGCGCGTTCGTCGAGGAGACCGGAGAGGGGCGGCCGTTGAGGAGACGCTCGCGGAACCCGTTCAGGCTCGCGACCGTCAGCTGGAGCGCGCCCGCGAGAGCCGCTGCCGCCGTGACGGTGTTGCCGCCGAGGTAGGAGAGGTAGAGCGCGTTCCGCACGAGGCGGTTCAGGGTCTCGCCCGCGTTGAGGCCCAGCTGGACCGTGTTCCGCTGGAAGAGGGGAGCGAGCGCGACGTACGACGACGGCATGTGCGTGTCGATCGTGTCGCCGTGCTGGCGGGCCTCCGCCTCCCACTGCTCGATCGCGTAGCTGCTCGGCGTCGGGTCGGAGCCCGGCGTGAGGGGCGTCGTCCGCACGGGGATGCGGCCCGTCCGGGTGAAGATCATCCGCTCGCCGAGGTTGCTCGCCCAGAACTCGGGGATCGCCTCCGAGCGGAAGAGGAGCCTCGGGAAGAGCGAGTCGTGGAAGACGCGCTCCAGCGTGCGGTCCTGGATGATCGCGGTGATCTCCGCGGGGATGCCGAGAGCAGCGAGAGAAACGGCCATGGTGTGTGCCTCCGAATCGGGGAAGGGATCTGTCGTCCCGACGGGCACCCCTGGACCGACCGTTGACCGCCGTCGTGCGCGTGGAGGGGGCCAGGCCGCCCTCGGCCTGGATGGGAACTGATTCCGACGATCCTACCGACGGTCAGGCCTTCGCGCAACGGTCGAAGTCAGCGAGCGTCGCTCGGCGTCGAGGAGCCGACGGGCGGAGAGGCCGAACGCGCAACCCTCGGGACGACCTTCTTGCACGACCGGCACACCAGGGGCGCGTAGGTCGAGGTCCACGGACCCTTCGCCGCGACCAGCGCCGCGGAGCACTTCGGGCATTTCGTTGGAGCAGACATCGGATCACCTCACGAGACGACGTAGGAGAAGTCGACCGACATCGTGAACGCCGTCGGTGCGTTCGCGAAGGCGAGCGAGAAGTAGAGGCGAGCGAGACCGCCGGCCGCACGGATCGGCCCGGTCGCGGTCATCACATCCGTGTTCCCGTTCGGGAGAGTCGAGCCGGAGCACTGGCCTACGAGCCCGACCGCCGACGCGGTGGCCACCGGCAGGTCGATGTCGATCTGGTTGTCTCCAGAGAGGAGCGGAGGCGTGACGGTCAGGATGCCGGTCACGCGCACGAGGTCGCCGATCCTCGTCCACGAGAACGTCCCCACGGCCACGGCCGCGAGGAGCGCAGGAGTGATCGGCGTGACGATCGGCGCGTAGGTATTCTGCTCGCTCGGAGCGCGCGCCGCGAGCGCGACTTTCAGAACATCGATCGCTCCCTGCGCGTTCGTCGCTCCGAGCGGAGGCGAGATCACCGCGTCGTCGTACGCAGCCCACTTCGCGAGAGTCCACGAGAGCGGCGTTATGTTTCCTCCGCCGGTGAACTGAGGACACCACACCGCGAGGTTGTCGGTGTCCGGGTGCGCGCCGTCGTCGTAGAAGTTCAGTAGGTCCGAGCCCGGTCCTCCGCCCGCGAGCCAGCCGGTGGGGAGCCCGCCGTTCCCCCACTGCACGCTCACGGCGTCGTCGGTCGCTCCAAGCTCGACGAGCGGGCCCGAGAGCGGAGGCGAGAGCGCGCTGTTCTGCATCGCCCCCGCCGTCACCATCACGCACGAGCGGTCGGTGTCGTCGCCCCGCATGTACGCGCCCGTGTCGGTCGAGTGGTCCACGAACGAGCCGCCACCGATGACGTGGATCCACGGAGCGTCGGGAGGGAGCGCCGTGAACTCCAGCACGCCCGTGCCGGGAGGAGGGGCGATCTTGATGACGACGGTCTCCTGCCCGAGCGTCTCTCCGCCAAACGAGAAGAGGTTGTCGAGCTTCACACCCGGCGGACAGTCGAGAACGACCGCCCCGGTCGCGCCGAAGAAGCTCGCCACGGAGCCTCCGCGGAAGTCCCAGCCAGTCGCGGGCATACCTGCGACGGGCACGACGAACGGCGTGCCCTGGTACGCGAGGCGCACGACGGGAGCCGCGCCGAACTGGATCGTGGCGAGCTTCGCCATAAGGTCGATCCAGCCCTGCGTGCCGACGTAGCGCCCCTGCGCTTCATCCTGCGTGCCGAAGTCGGCGTGGATGAACTCGCCGACGCCGAGACCTCCGCCGCTCCCTCCGCCGCCGAACACCCCGGCAGCGGCCATCATCGCTACAAGCGATGCGTTCGCGTTCGAGAGCGCCTGGATCCGGTACGCATCACGAGCAACGCGTGCGGTCGACGACGTGGCGATGACCGCGAGCCCTCCGCGCACCAACTCGGCGAGGGGGACCTGGGAGGCATCGACGTCCTCGCCGGCTCGGAACGAACGGGTGCTGTCGGCGTAGTCGGCGAGGACGATGTGCGTGCTCATCGCGCGAGGATAACGCGCGCCAGAGGCGTCGTCACCCGATGCCGTTCCGAGCCTTGTACGCCGCCCACTCCGCCGGGCTCATGTCGAACGCCGTCTTGGCTGGAGCAGGAGCGCCTGCGCCGGGCGGGAGCGGAGGCGTGCCCGCTGCGGGCGTGCTCGTCGCCGGCCGCTGTCCGGGAGGCGCAGGAGGTGCGGGAGGAGCCGCGATGCCGAGAGCGGCTGCCTGCGTCGGGTCTTTGGCCAGGTCGCGAAGGAACGCGCGCTCGTCCAGGGTCTCGTCCTCGGGGATCGATTCGAGCTTCCGCGTCACGGCGAAGAACCCGTAGTCGAAATTCTTGACCCCCTCTTCCGCGAACACCCGATGGAGGTGCGCGCGAAGCTCGGCCTCCTCGGCTCGCGACATCGCCGCCTTGGCGTCGGCGTTCGCCTTGGCCTGGTCGGCGCGGAGGCGCTCGATCTCGCTCATCTGAGCGCGCTTCGCGTCCTCGTTCGCCTTCTCCATCGCCGCCAGCTGGTCGAGCCGCGTCTTGGCCGCATCGGGGTCGTCGATCCCGAGGTCTTTCAGCCGCTTCCGGGTCTCGCGCTCCAGCCGCTTGTTGAACGAATCGGCGTCCGGGAACACGGCGAAGGGCTCCGCGGGTGGAGCCGGGGGGGTTGCCGGGGGGACCACGGGGGTGCCTCCGGCGCTTGCCTTCTCGTCTGACATCGGTCCTCTCCTGCCGGGCGCTTACCGGGGCCCGTCTCCGTGGTGGAGGGGAGGAGGTCGACGCCCGGAGTGGGGGGTTCTCCGGGCGTCGTGCGGTGCCTCCTCGGGCACCGAGGGACGAGGATGTGGCTCGTCCCTCGAAGGACTCAGAAGCCGACCGTCGCGCGGAGCGACGAGGCGATCGAGGCCGCCGGGCCCACGCCCACGCCGGGGACCGCTCGGTAGCGGATGGTCGCGCGTCCGGCCACGACGTCGGCCGCGTTGAACGAGACGCCGGTGCCCGCAGCGGTGAGAGCAGCCGAGCCGGCCGCCGGAGCGGAGCCGCGCGCCGCCGGAGTCTTGGCACCGGGGATGAGCCCGGTCACGACCTCGACCGAGAGGATCTGGAGCGCGCGCCGCGACTGCGGAAGGGTCGCCGCCGAGGCCGCGACGTCCACGGTGTCTTCGAACACCTCGCCCTCGGCCGGGGCGTAGATGACCTCCGCGCTCGTCACGGCGTCGGCCGCCGCGAACGCGACATCACCCGAGGCCGTGATCGCGCACTGACCCGCCGCGGGCGTCGTCTCGGGAGCGACGACCGTCTTGTAGCCCGGAGCGCCTCCCGTGCGCGCGTAGGCGCGGAGCACCTGGCCGGCCTTCTGCTCCTCGGGGAGCACGAGGACGTTCGACGCCACGGCATCGGCCGCGAGGAGCGAGAGGAGCGAGAGCGCGTTCCCCATCGGGAGCAGCTGGCTCGCCGTCGGGAGCTTGTTCGGGTTCGACTCGTTGAGCGCAGCGCGGAGGTTTCGGGTCATGGGTGCTCGTCTCCAGGAGGGTTGCGGGTTCGAGACTACGCCGAGGTGCGACCCGCGGCAACGATGGAGAGGGAAGCCTGGCCGCTGACCTGCACCCGGCTCACGGAGTCGGGGTAGGAGCGGAACTCGGCCAGGAAGGAGCCGTTGATCTCGACGTCCTGGCCGGAGCCGACCGCCGACGCGCCCGCGAGCCCGAGCGTCGCCGCGCCCGTGCCGCCCGTCACCGAGACCGTGCTCTGCGGTCCGGTGAGGAGCCCGTCGATCGCGATCTGCGTGCCCGAGACCGAGGCGCGAGGAGTCGGGAGACCCGCGAGCGCGCACGCCGCGTTGATCCGAGCGACGACCTGCGCCGCAGTCTGGTCTCCGGCGAGGAACGTCACCGAGACCGGAACGAGCCCGACGAGGAAGGTGAGCGTCTCGCCGCCCACGAAGCCGGTCGGGAAGGTGCCGCCCGAGCCGACGACGCGGGCTGCCGCCGCGTCGAGGCGGAGTGCGATCGGGGCGTCGGACTTGACGTAGAGGAACTCGACGCCGATGAGGTCCGCGAGGAGGTCGAGATCCACGAACTCCGCGCCGAGCACGCCGACGGTCTGGACCCGGATCGGAGCGCCCGTGGCGACGACCGACTGGTAGTAGGCGCTCCCCGGACATCGGAGCCCGAGCGCGCGAACGGTCCGGTCGGTGCCGCCGCCCGCGCAGCCGCCGCCGCCGCCGCAGCCGCCGCAGTCGCTGCCCACGTCGAGCGAGCCTCTCAGGAGTAGCGAGCCCATGCGTTGACCTCGGATTCAGGGGATGGACGGGAGGAGGTCGCCGCTCAGCGGCGGTGGCCGCTCGGCGGGAGGCCGCAGCCGTCGCACGAACCCGGAGCCGGGAGCGGGGCCTGGCCGCCCGAGGCCGAGTAGCCGTCGAGAGACATCGGCGGACCTCCGTGGACCGAGACCACCGGAAGCTCGCTGTCCGAGGGGACGAGGCCGGCCGGAGCCGCTCCCTGCGTCACGCCCGAGAACGGAGCGAGGTCCCCCACGGGGCCCTGCGCCGCGCTTGCCACCCCTGCCTGTGCCCGCATGGGCAGACCGTTCGCCGAGTAGTCGTTCGCCATGCCGCGAGGATGGCACGGGCGAAGCCGAAATGCGAGAGGGCGTCTCGACCCGGAGATCGAGACGCCCTCGGCGACCACTCCCGGTCTCGATCAGCGGCGAGACGAGAGGTTCTTCCACGGCACGGGGTTGCCGGGCGTCGGCTGGACCGGGAGCCCATCCGGCTGGTCGGGGAGGTCTCCCGACATCCGACGCTCCTGCTCGAAATGCGCGGCCCGCTGGTCTCCGAACCGCTCGACCTCGGGCAGCGGAGTCTCGAACGGTCCGTTGAAGAACGTGGGGTTCACGGGCTTGGCCATGCGAGAAGCCTACGCGGACGCCGCGTCGTTGTCGATCGCGTCGGGCGTCTCATTCGAGCACCCATCGGTCCGCCCACGACTCCGCGTAGGCCCGCTCCTCGGCCTTCTTCGCCGAGGTCTCGAAGCGGAGGAGCCGGTGTCGCTCCTCTCGCAGCCAACGCGCCTCGACCTCCGCGATCGTGGCGCGCTTGCGCTCGTAGTAGAGCGACGAGATGAGCGTGGGCATCCGGAGCGCGTCGGCCTCCTGTAGCTCCATCGCTCCCTCGCCGACGACGATCCGGATCTCGTTCGGGTCCCTCGTCGGACAGTACGCGCCGATCCGGATCCGGTAGGTCAGGCCCGGCACGATGCGCTCGCCGTTCTGCCTCTCGGGGTCGAGCCCGAACAACGGAGGTCGAGCCGAGAAGAACTGGACCGTCTCGCCGCGCGAGAAGGGCGGGAGCGCCTCGACCGTGAGCTTCACCGAGGCCACTGCGCGCTCCCCTTGATCTGCGCGCGCGCGTTCGCGTCGAGCGCGAACACGAGCCCGACGCGACGGAGGAGCGCCGAGACGGCGACGCCCTCCTTCTGCGCCGCCGACTCGATCGCCGCGCGCTCCGAGGTCGCGAGCCGGACGCCGTGTCGGCGACCTCCCACCACGGCGTTGATCACGCCCGATCCCTCTCCGCGCTTCGGTCGACCTCGGCCGCGCTTCGCCGGCTCGGGGTAGGGCGGCATCGTCGCCGACGTGTCTCCCTCGAAGAACCGCTCTCGCGGGTCAAGCGCCTTCACCTTCGCCTTCGCCTTCGCCATCGTCTCCTCCAATCACGCGGTCGTTGGTCGAGCCGCGAGCTTCTCGTAGTAGCGCCTCGACTTCTTGAGCTTGGCCAGCGCGGTCTGCGCGCGCCGGAGCTTCGTCGTCCACGCCTTCTCGCGCTCCTCGATGCGCGCGAGCTTCGACGCCGCGCGCTCCTCCGCGCTCGGAGGAGGAGGAGCGACACGCGCAGGTTTTGCTGGGAGGGTCTCGCCGTAGCGCGCGATCTGCGCGGCGTACTGCTCCCGGATCGCCTCCCTCGAACTCGGCGTCTCGTGCATGACGGCGTTCGGGAAGTCCTCGTGGCCGACTCCGAAGAGGTGCCACGCCTCGTGGCGGACGAGCCAGAGGAAGCTCGCCGTCGAGTCGGTCGAGAGGGTCAGCCGGAGCCGGCTCCCCGAGAGCATGGCGTAACCGCTGCTCCCTCCTCCGGTCTCGGCGAACACCGCGAGCCGGAGCGCCCGATCGTCCTGGCCCTTCTCCGCCGCGCGCGCCGCCTCCTGCCCGTAGTCGCGCGCGCCGCGCGAGGTCCGCCGAGCCCGGTGCTGTCGGATCCACACGTCGCAGCCGCCGAGGATCTTCTTCGCGCGCGCCGCGACCATCTCCGGCGTCCAGCCGAGACCGAGCGGGTGATGCGCCGCCATCGTCCGCTCGACGTCGCGGACGACGACCCGGATGAGCGAGCGGAGCGCGTCGGTGTCGTAGTCGGTCGTGTTCCGGACCTTCACGAGTGCGCCTCGCCGGCCGCGAACGCGCGCTCGACCTGGTGAGCCCACACCCGGCAGCGAATCCAGGAGTCGTCGGGCTGGGCCTGGATGCCGGCGGCCTCCTGCCAGAACTCCGGGCGCTTGGCGCAATGCTCGACCGACACGCGAGCCTCGCGGACGCGAGCGAGGAGCTTCTCCGCGGCCTGGCGCGCGCTCTCCTTCTGGCTCCCGTAGCGCCAGGTGAACGAGACCTTGTGCTGGTGGTCGGTCGAGCCGTCGCTGACGACGACGTAGAACGTTCCGCCGATTCCGGGCGCTCCGAACGATGCGTAGGTGATGAGGGCGATCACGAGGCATCTCCGGTCGAGTCGGCCGCGAGGTAGACCGAGAGCGCGAGGGGGTCGGCCGGCTGGTCGCACCCGTCGGGGCAGGGACCTCCCCGGTGGACGACGAGGGAATGGACCGCCGCGATGTGCGCCCAACCCGTGAGGGCGTTCGCCGCGCGAAACCCGGTCACGAGCTTGTTGATCTCCGCCTGCCTGTTCGTCATCTCGCCTTCTCCTTCTCCGCCGGCCGCTGCCGACTCCTCATCCTTGGATCCGCGGCTCCCGAATGGCAACAAGAAAAACACCGAGCCCGGCGGTTTCCCGCTCAGGCCCGGCGTTCCGGGGAGATCCGAGGCTCAGGCCGCGCGACGCGCGCGCGCGCGGAGGTAGCGCCCGGCCGCATCCTCGATGTCGAGGCGACGATCGATGGGGCGGGTCTGCGCGTAGGCCGTCATCCCGTTGAGGACGTCGTAGGCCGAGACGTCGCCCATGGTCCGGAGCGTCTCCGCCCACGAGCCGGTGTCCTCGGGGAGCGCGATCCCGCGCTCGGCCGCGACGGTGCGCGTGACCTCGCGAGCCTCGGAGGCCGCGAACCCGAAGGAGCCGAGGCCCGCGAACTCGGCGTCCACGTCGTCGATCATCCGCTCGGTGACGCTGCGCAGGACGTTGGCGTTGCCGGCCGCCTCCTCGATCGCCGCGGGGATCGCATCGCGGAAGGCCTCGTAGAGACGGGCCGGATCGCCCGAGTGGTTGAACCGGCGCTTCGTCCCGGTCTCGGCGACGCGGAGCCCGTTCAGGCAGACGAGGCGGTAGAGGCTCGGGACGACGCCCACCGAGCGATTGCCGATCTCGCCGTTGGTGATGTCCAGGCCGCCCTCGACGACATCGCCCTTCCGGACCTCGAAGGCCTCGCGCTCCCAGGTGAGTCGGACGACCGTCGAGGTTCCGAGCGCGACGCCGCGCACCTGGACCGTCCCGAGGAGGCCGCGCGCCTGCAACGCCTGCTCGGCGACGTCGAGAACGTAGGCGTCGTCGAGCGCCGCGTAGCGACCGCTGACGATCGCGCGAGCCTGACCTCCGGCGAGCCGGATCATCCCGGTCGACGACTCCTCCGAGGTCGTGAGCCCGTGCATGAGGCAGGCGCGCGTGAGCTTCGCGGGGAGCTTCGCGAGGTAGCCAGCCGGAGCGCCCGCGCGCGTGGCCAGCTGGAGGAAGGCGGCCTTCCGGAGCGGGATGGGGTTGGACGCGGGGACGAGGCGACCGTTCGCCTGCTCGGTCTTGCAGACCATCAGGAGGCCGGTGGGGTCGAAGTCGACCGCGAGCCGGTCGAGCGCGCCCGCGCCGATGTCCTCCCGCGCGCCGTCCGCCTCCGCGTGCGCCGCGACCGCCGCGCGCATCTCGGTCCAGGTCATCGGAGCGCGCTTCGAGCGGTGCGCGCCCGCGTCACTCGGGCGGCCCGCGATCCAGGTCTCGCGAGCGTCCGGGAGGACGCGAATCGGCGAGGCCGAGGGGTTGAAGGTCGCGGTCGTCGTCGAGTTGCTGGTGATCGTCTGCATGGTCTCTCTTCTCCTTCTCCGTGAGCCCCGTGCTCACACGCCAGACCTTGGATCCGATGCCCGGCGGTGGCAACAAGAAATCTGCGACTATTCGGTAACCGTCCGCTTCACCGGGTCTTTTTTCTCCTCTCGGGGGAGCCACTCCCGACCCTTCTCTTCTCCGGGGAGCCACACCCGGACCCAGGTCCCGAGGCCGAGCCCATCGCGAGGGTCCGCCTCCGATTGACGCGCCGCTTCTGCGACGACTGACGCCGCGAACGCGCGCACCGAGAGCCCTCGACGAGCGGCCACGCGCTCGACGCGCTCCTGGTCCGCCTCGGCGAGCGAGATCCGGATCGACTTCTTCGTCACGACGCGCCTCCCTCCGGAGACGTCCAGAACGCCTCCAACGCCTCACGCCACTCGCGATCGGAGTAGCCGGGGCCCGCGATCTCGTCGGCCCGCTCGACGCACCGCGCGCGAGCAGCCGCCAACTCGTCGAGGTCATCCGCGCGTCGCTCCCGCTCGCGGTAGTCGCGGTGGTAGAGGATCGCGTCCTCCTCCTTCCCGGCCATGTACGCGAGCCAGAGGTAGACGCGCGCTTGCCGCCTCCGCGCCGCGCACTCGTCGCACGCCGCGAGCCGGAGCTTCACGGTTCTCCGAGGAGCGCCTGGAGGAGCGAGATCGCGCCGAGCGCGAAGTGGCGCTCGATCGGCTTGTCGGCGTAGAAGCGGCCCGAGTCGGACCAGGTGAGCGCGCGCGCGGTGAGGTCGAGGCCGGCCCGCGTCGACTTCGCGGCGAAGAACCAGGCTCGTCGCTCTCGACCCTCGGGCGTCTGGTCCTTCGGTCGGGCGTTTCGGTGGAACGTGGACATCGCGGTTTCTCCTCGGTGAGCGGTTCAGTAGGTCCCGACCTCGAAGCCGGCCGGGAGAGCGCCGCCCTCCATGGCGGAGAGGATCTCGGCCGCGAAGGCGCGACCCTCGGCGACGGTCGGCGACGAGCGCCAGCGATGCGCGTAGACCTGATCGCCCTCGTTGTTCGCGAAGAAGAGGTCCGCGCCGCGCGTGTCGACGACGACGAGGACGTGCTGGTAGACGGTCCCGGCGATCCGCCAGGGCTCGATCGCGAAGTCGTCGACGATGAGGGGAGCCGCGTCGTCGAACGACTCCGCGCCAGCGAACCCAAACCAGTCTTCGCGCGTGAACTCTCGAATCGTCGCCATGTTCGCTTCTCCTTCGCCGCCGGCCCGATGCCGACTCCCCACTCTTGGAGCGCGCGCGGTCGGATGGCAACAAGAAAAACGACGCCGCTACGATTTCGGCTCCACCCACGAGAGATTCGGGCGCTCGCCGCGCGCGAGCGGGTCGTAGAGCTTCCCGTCATCGCCCTCGAAGGGCTCCCGGTGGTCGTGGTCTCCGCGGAGGATCTCCTCGGGGATCGGACCTCCGAACGCCTCGCACGCGAGGTTGAGCCGGAGCCGCCGGCAGTTGGCGCACTGCGAGGAGAACGAGCGCCAGGAGTCGCCGAGGATCTGCGGCTCTCCGGTCGCCGGGTCGCGGTCGTAGGTCGGGACGAGCCATCGGACGAGCGGGATCATGGCTTGACCCTGTCCTGCGCGTGCTGGAACAGCACCTTGTCGCTCGCCTGCTCTCGCAAGTTGAACCACACGAGCCCGGCAGCGTCAGCGTCCTTCCTGGCCCTCTCCACGAGGGCCAGTAGTCGCATGTGCTCCGCGCGTGCCTCGCGGAGCTTCGTGAGCAGCTCACGGTCGCGCTCTTCGCGTAGCTCGTCGAACACGGTCGTGGCGTGACCTCGGGCGACGCGCTCCATCGCCGCTTCGATGTCTTCGTTCACGGCGACCTCGCGACGCGCGGCTTCGATCTGAGCGGATCGGTTCACGAGCCACCTCCGGCCCGGACGTGCTCCGCCCACCAGGCGTTTTGGGCGAGGCGGTTCGCCTCGTCGCGGTAGCCGTCGGTCCAGTCGACCGGCGAGCCGGGAGGACACGAGGCCGCGAGCGACTCGACCGAGACGCCCGCTCGCAGGTTCGCGCGCGCCGCGCGCTCGCCGTCGGCGTAGCGCGAGGCCGCCGCGCGTTGGCCGTAGCCGTTCTCGTTGGCGCTCACGAGCACACCTCGACGTAGAGGTTCTCGACTCCGCCGCCCTGGAGCCGCGGGAGCCGGTCGAGGAGGATCTTCGTGAACGCGCGCTTCGCGTCCGTGTAGGTCGAGGCGGGCACGAACTCCGGCCCGGTCCCGACGTCGAAGGCCCAGGAGCCGTAACCCGAGGGACGGCGACCGTGGGCCGCCTCGAACCGCGTGGTCTCGAACCGGACGACGATCCGCCCACCCTTGCTCTCTCGCTTCGTCATAGTCGCCTTCTCCTTCTCCGCCGGCCGCCCGCCGACCCTCTACCCTTAGATCGCCTCCTCGGGGTTGGCAACAAGAAATGCGACGCTCACGGGTGCCGGCGAGCTACGACGCCTTCGAGCCGCCGCCGCTCCTCGTCCGTGAGATCGGTCTCGATCGTCCGAGGGCGGTAGCCCGTGCGACCGCGCCGCCGTAGGGAGGCGTCGAGGTCCGCTCCGCTCGACGCGGTATGGGTCGACACCGAGGCTCCGCTCACCGGCACGAAGCCCCATCGGTCGTAGGCGGACTGGACCCGCTCGAAGTAGCGTAGGAGAGGCGGGCAGTTGCTCTCCAGGAACGCGCGCCCGCGTGGGCACTGCGAGAGGGCGTAGCCCTCCGCCCACGACTCCTCGACCGAGTATCTCGTGGCGTCGGAGACGTACCAGCCGCCGTGCTGGCGGAGCGCGTCCCGACCTCCTTGCTCGACGAGGACGCGCTGGAACTCCACCGTGTCAGACATCCGGAACGCGGGAGCGCCGCCGGGCGGGCGTTGCGACGAGAGGGCGTGCCCAAGCTCGTGGGCCGGCACGTCGGTGTCGCCCGCGAGGATCTCGCGCCTCGGGCGATCTCGGTTCCACCACGTCGCATCGCGCCCGGAGTCAAAGACGCCCTCGACCTGATCCCAGGTGCGGGTGTCCCGTGCGTCGGGCCCGGAGCGGCCCGTCATCCCCCAGCGAGGGTCGCGGCCCACGCCGAGGTTGCCGGGGAGGATCCGCGAGGAGTGACCTCGTGCGTGGAGGTGCTCCATCTGCGAGGCCGGAAGCTCGGTGAGACGGTCGGCGAAGATCCGCAGATCCGCCTCGGTCAACGCCGCCGTCCCGGCCACGTCGACCTCGACCGTCGAGAAGGCCACGCGCAGGTACTCCGCCGCCTCGGCCTGGCTCGCGAACGCATCGCCTGGACGACGACCCACGAGGTGCCCGAGCCCGGCCCGCTGAAGCCGCTCGGCGCGGACCTCCAACGGAGGCCGAGGAGCCGCGCGCGTGCGCCGCACCTCCTCCTCCGCGTCCCACCGCTGCCGCGCCACCCACATCGCCGCCTCGCGCTCGGTTCGCATCACCGGCCCGCGGACGTAGCGGTAGCCCGAGCGCGTGGATCCGGTCGGATCCTCCACCCACAACTCGCCCTGGTGCCCGGCTCCCGAGTCGGCGTTGACCACGGAGCCGACCGACCGGCCATCCCACTTGACCGTCGAGTACCGCTTCCACTCCATCAGGTCGCCTGCCTCCGCTCGGAACCGCGCCGTCGCCTCACGCTCCTCCGGAGTGACCCTCGGACGCCGAGCCCTCCGCGTGGCCGGCACCGCCTCGACCTCGGGCACCACGGCGCTCTCCGCGCGCGCGCGACGTCGCTCCGCGGCCTGCGTGCGCCACCGCTGCCGTCGCGTCTCGCCGAGCAGCCGGCGTTCCTCGGCGACGTCGTGAGCGCGCTCGATGCCGGCCACGCGAGGTGTCCCGAGGTTGTTCCGGAGGAAGGCCACGCGCTCGGGCGTGAGCGGAGCCGTCGATGGCGTCTCGGACCAGCGCGAGCGCCAGGGGATCAAGACCTCTCGGTCGTTCGGGCGTCCGGGAGGCCGCTGGTACTGCCGTCCGAGCCCGTCCGTGAAGTAGCCGTCGAGCGGACGGATCTGCCCGTGGACCACGATCGAGTCGTAGGCCGTCCGCTGGTCGAACGTCGCGAGGATCTTCTTCCCGAGGTCGGGCATCTCCGCGCGCATCTCGATGAGCCCGGCCAGCCGCGCCTCGTTGTACGCGTGGCTCGTCTCGGTCCGGACGATGCGCCAGGCCCACGAGCGGTAGCGGGTGAACAGCCCCTCGGGGATCTCCTCCTCGGCGAGCCGCTCGACCCTTCCGTTCACGACGCGCGCGCTCATCGAGACGGTCCCGCGAGGACCGGCGTGCCCGGTGAGGGCGTTCACCATGTCCCACTGCGTAAAGCCCGCGACCATCCCGGTGGCCATCGTCTGCTCGATCTCGCCGATCATCGCGACGCCGTAGCGGTCGACGCTCGTGAGGTGCTGGCGGAGGAGCGACGAGTGGACGCCGCGCGCCACGTTGTCGAAGACGAGCGCCTGGCGGAGCCGGAGCGGCTGCGCGATCCCGGTGAACGTCTCCTCCAGACGAGCGATCGAGTCGACCGTGTGGCCGAGGCTCGCCGCGATGGCCGCGCGCGCCTGCTCGTCGGTCAGGCCCGCGAGCCGAGCGCGGACGTACTCCGAGGTGAGCCGGACCTGCTCGCGGTACATCGACGCCTGCGCCGCCGAGAAGCGAACGTCACGGCCGCCCGACGCGACCATGACGCGCTGGAGCCTCTCGCCGAGGAGTCGATCGGCATCGGCGAGGAGCCGCTGGAGCCGTTGGGCAGCCGCTCGTCCCGTCGGATCCTCGCAGGCCACCACGCGCTCCGCCTGCTCTCGCATGACGCGAACGGTCGACTCCGCGGCTTGTAGCGCGCGCCGCGTGACCATCGATCACTCCTCGGGCTCGTCGTCCTCGTCGTCCTCGGGCTCGTCCTCGGGCTCGTCCTCGGGCGGGTCGGTCGCGAGAGGCACGCGGGGACCTCGACCCTCACCGGACATCGCCCGCATCGCGCGCTCGGTCGCCTCCTCGGCTTCGTCTCCCATCGCCTCGATCTCCGCATCGACGTCGTGGACGTTGAACAACGTCTGGACCGCGGTCGTCGCCGTCCGCTGCGAGATGAGCGCCTTCCCTCCGCTCGCGGTCTGCGTCGCGGTGACTGCCTTCGAGATGTCCTCCCACGTCGGCGCGAAGTAGGGGTTCCAGTTGAGGTCGATCGTCTCGCTCTCGCCGGGGTCGCGCTCGACCACCTTCCCCTCGTGGAGCTTCGGCGGGAGAACGATGGTCTCGCGGACCTCCTCGCCGTTGACGTCGACCGACGGAGGACGCGCGAGGATGATCCGCGCCGCACGGAGCATGTCTCGGGCGATCGGCTTGATCCCGAACTCCCCGTACTGCTCGCGGTAGAGGTCGCAGCGCGCGAGCATCGGCGCGTAGAGGATGCGGAGCGCCTGCGCGGACTGCGCCGCACCCGAGAGCTTGTCCGGGTCGGCGAGGACCACCGAGGAGGCGTCGAGCGCGTAGAGACGGATCCGCTCCATCATCTCGATCGCGGCCTTCGTCGCCTGGCCCTTCAACTCCAGGTACTCCGCGCCACCCGCGGAAAAGATCGCGTTCTCCGAGCCCTTCCGGACGTTCCCGTTGTTGTGGGCCGGGTCCATCTTGATCACGAGCGTCGGGTCGATGTTCGCCTTCGTCCCCTTCGACGACGCCGAGAGCAGCTGGTCGATCTCGTTGAACTTGTCCTCCAGCCCCTCGTAGTCGCCCTCCCCGTCCGGCTCGGCGGAGTCGGCGATGTTCTGGATCCAGTAGAACGGGGCGAAGCCGAAGTCGTGCCGGACGCGCTTGTGCGGGGCCCGCGTCCACGTCGGAAGATCGGCGATCCGCTTCGGGATCGGCTCCCACACGATCTCCTCGGTCTCGCTCCAGTACCGGGCGTAGTAGAACGTCACGTCCTGGATGCGCTTCGCCTCGGGGTTCCAGACCTGCCGCGTGTAGGCGTAGGCCTTCAAGACCTCCGCCGGCCGCCGCTCGCTCTCGTCGGCCCATCGGAGGACCGTGCAGTGCTTCGCGTTGTGGACCTCGACGCGAGGAGCGCCGCGGACGAACGCGAACGAGAGGCACGAGGTGCCGACCGCGCCGCCGAGGTCTCGCGCCTCGACCATCCGCATGGGGAGCCGCGACGTCGTGATGAGCGCCCGAACATAGTCCTCCGCCGCCTCGTCTCCGACCATCGTGACCTCGGGGAAGCGGTCGGTCCCGAAGAGCATGGACGTCAGCCGGCGGACGATGACGACCGCGAGATCGTAGCGCGCCGCCGGCCTCCGCTGGGCGTAGGGCACGACATAGCCCGGCTTCACCGGGCTCTCGTCGCCGTAGCCCAAGAACCGCCCATCCCAGTCGTACCGCTTCGTCGCGTGCTGCGTCTTGCGGAAGTAGGCTTCGAGCCGGTCCATGATCCGGAACCGCTCGGTCTCCGCGAAGTCGACGAGGCGCACGCCGTCGAGGGGGATGGGCTTCACGGCATCGCCGTTGCCGGCACCGCTTCCATCCTGCCCACGAGGAGTCGCGAGCACGTCGAGCATCGGGAAGATGGCCATGGGGCGAGTCTACGTCACTCGTCGGAGCCGTCGAAGGGCGACGGAGGAGGAGCCGGAGGTTCGGTCGACGCCGCACCGACGCGCGCGCGGTGCCTCTCGATCACCTCGTCCACGGCCTCGTGGATCGAGCCCGGTGCCGGGAGCGCCGCCGAGGCCGCCGCGAGACGCGCGCGCACGCGCTCGGCCGATCGCTCGTTGAGCATCGCCAGGACTTCGGGGACCTTGCCGGCGAGACGCGCGAGCGCCTCGACCGCCGCCTCTTCGAGACTGGCACTCACGAGCCACCTCCGAGGAGGCCCATCAGGTCGAGCGACGGGAGCGTGATCCCGTGCCTCCCGAGGATGAGCGCGAGGGCGTCCCACGAGACCTTGAGCGAGCGCGCCGCGGGGAGGAGAACCGGGAGCACGTCGCCCTCCTCGGCGAGCGAGGCGAGGCGCACGGCATCGACGTAGGCGCGCGTGGCCGCGGTCGTCACCTCGAAGACCTGGGCGACCTCGTGGCAGCCGGCTCCGACGCGCTCGACGCACGCGTCATCGGCGCACGCCGAAAGCTCGCGATCGCACGCCGCGGGCACGAGAGGAGCCGTCGAGACGATGGCCGCCGAGGCGACGGTGCCGATCGTCGCGTGGACGCTCAGGGCGTTCGCACACGCGAGGAGAGGGAGAGCGAGGAGAGCGAGGAGCATCGTTCGCATGAGGGGGAGCCTACGGGTCTCCGGGTCATCGGTCGAGAGTGGGCATGTGGGCCATGATCGAGGCGATGAGGTCCCGCGCCCCTTCGCGCGCGAACCACGAAGCCATCAGCCGGTCGCCCGTGTGCCCTTGCGGCGTGAAGTGGAGCATCTCCGAGAACCACGCTTCGATCTCGGGATCCGACTTCCCGTGGATGTCCGAGGGGACGACCCACAGCCCGGAGCGGAACTCGACCGCGAGCGCCTCGACGCCGAACACCTCGTCTGTCTTGTTGCGGCCCGTCGTGAACGGGATCACGGGGATCCCTCTCGTGGCGGCCCACTGGAGGAGGAACGTCTGCGCGCCATTGTCCTCCACGAGCATCGTCGACTCGAAGCGGGTGAAGGTCGACTGGAGCCGCGTGAGGATCTCGGGGCCCGTCCATCGGCCCGACTCCAGCGCCACGACGAGGCGACGCGCGCGGTCGTCGATCGCGATCGTGAAGAGGACCGAGAGCCCGTCGCCGTGGTCCGCCCCCTGCGCCACGCGCCTCTTGCGCTTGCTCGTCCCGAGGTCGACGCCCGTGAAGCACGGGAGCTTCCGGCCCGAGGGTTGGAGTATCGGCCGGTGCGAGAGGAGCGCGCGACCTCTCCCGAGCACCTTCGCCGCATCGAGCCACTCCTGCCGGAACCGGGCGCTCGCGTCGTCCCGGATGCGGCAGAAGTACTTCCGCATGAAGGTCAGCGGGAGCGTGTTCCGCCATCGCTCCAGGAGGCGCTCCAGCGACCACGCCTCGGGCCAGACAGGACGCCATCGCTCGGGCGAGTCGTCTGGGTTGTGGACGGCGCAGTAGACCTTGATCGCCCAATCGGGCCGCTTCTGGATCGAGGCGAGGAGGTCGTTCGTGCTCCAGGGCGTCCCGATGACGATGATCCGCCCGCGCTTGCTCAGGCGCGTGAGCACGGTCGTCTCGAACCACTCGATGAGCTTTGCGCACTGCTCGGGCGTGCGCGTGTTGTCGAAGTCCAGAACGTCGTCGAGGAGGATGAGATCGAGGCGGGAGCCAACGAGCGGGCCGCCGACGCCGAGCGCCTGGATCGTCGGATCGCGGACGATGAGCTTGCGGTCGACCGTGATGGCCGACTGGCCCCAGGACGCCTCGGGATGGTCGCTCGCTCGGAGATGCGGGAAGACCTCGTGCACGAGCGCGTTTCGCTCGATGTGCCCGCGGATCGCCGCGAGCGGCTTCTCCGCCTGCGTCGCGGTGTTCGAGATGATCGCCGCCCGGATGTTCGGGTTCGTCCCGATGGCGTGGAGCATGTAGCCCACGGCGATCTGCGAAGTCTTGCCGTGCTCGACCGGGGCGATGATGCCCACGAGCCGGTTCTCCCGGATGGTCGCGTGCCACTCCTCGTGGATCGGAGCCGCCTTGATCGGCAGGCCCGTCTCCTCGTCGGGGATCGCGAACTCGACAAAGGCGCAGGAGTCGGCGACCGCCGCTCGGACGTTCGCCTCGTGAGCAGCCGCTACCCGCTCCCGAACCTCGGGGAGCGGGAGCCCGGCAAGCTCCGACGGCTGGAGGCGGAGGAGCACGGGTGCCCTCAGTGGGTCGCGGGAGCCTCGGTCTCCTTCGCCTCATCCGGCCATCGGCCGGTGCGCGCGAAATGCACGAGATCCTCCCGAGAGCGAGCGGAGAACCCGACGTTGAGGCTCCCACCGAGCGAGCCCGTAACCTTCACCTCGTCCTGGTAGAGACCGTCGAGCCGGCAGAGGATCTCGGCCGCCCGAGTCGCCGCACGGAAGTCTGGGCGCTCCATCCGGAGGGGCTGGCCGTCGGGCCCGAGCATCACGTTGCCCTTCGAGTCGCGGACCACCTCGGTTCGGCTCATCGCGCGCGTGTAGAGGTCGTTCACGGAGGCCCGCATGTGCGACCGCTCCGCGCGCCGGTCGTCGCTCACGGCCTCCTTCTCCCAGCGAGCGCGGACCTCCCGCACGTAGTCGTGGACCTGCCTCGACGTCACGCCCCAGACCTTCGCGAAGTGGATCTCGATCGCCTGCGACGAGAGCCGCCGCACAAGCGCGGTCTCGACCTCGGCGAGCCTGCGTGCCTTCTCCGCGCGATCCGCGCCCTTCCTGGCCATCGTTCTCTTCTCCTCGCCCGACCGTCTCCGTGGTCGTCTGCCGTGCGACTACGGTAGCACGCCGGAGCCGACCGCCGCTGCGTAGGCGCGCACCCGCGCCGGGCTCACCCCGGTGAGCCGCGCGATCTCGGGCTGCGTCATGCCTCGGCGGAGGCGGAACCCGACCTCGCGCTTCTCCGCGGTCGTCATCGGGAGCGTCCGAACAAGCTCCTCCACGGCGTACCGCATCGGGCAGACCGGGAGCCGCACCCTCGACGCGCACCGAGAGCAGCGGCCTCCGGCCATGATGCACGCCCGCTTCACGCCTCGGAGCCCTCGACCGGGCGCTCCTCCTCGTAGGTCGCGAGGCCCACCGACGCCGATGGGTCCTCCAACCTCGGGATGACGTTCGCGACCGAGCCGCGGACGAACACGAGGACGTTCTGGTGGGCCTTCCCGAACTTCCGGCCCTTCTCGAACTGCCGCGCGACGCGCACGGGGACCGAGCCGAGCGCCTGGAGGTAGATCGCCTCGTTGTAGAACGCCATCCCGGCCTTCTCGAAGGCGCGGATCGTGTCGGCGACGAACCCGTGGTAGGCACCGTCGCGCTCCGCGCCGCGGACCTCTCCGACGACGATGGCCGCGAACGCGTCCTCCCGGAGCATCGAGACCGTCTCCGCGATGATGCGCTCGTACGCCTCGCGGAACGCGTGGTAGGGCATCGTCGAGAGGTCCCGCGGGTCGTCAGAGTAGACCTCCAGATCGGCGTAGGGAGGGCAGGTCAGGAGGAAGTCGAACTTCCACGTCTCCTTCGCGCAGACCGTGCGGATCGCCGTCGAGTCGCCCTGGTACCAGGTCGCGTCCCCGAGCGCCGGCTGCTCGTCGTTCTCCCGGTAGTCCGAGGCCGTGGCGAACAGCCAGAGGAGGTCGCCGGGCTGGACGTGCGGGAGGCACTTTGCTTCGTACATCGGATCGAGCCGGACGCCGCCGACGTCGGTGACGCGGGCCGGCGTCTCGTAGGGCAGCCCGCTCTCGACGAACTTCACCCGCTCCCTCCAGTCGGCGGGAGCGCGCCGGTCGAGGAGGTCATCCACCGGACGGTCCGAGACGCGCACGCCGAGCACGGCCACGTCCTTGCGACCGATCCGGTCGAGCCCGTGGAGGACCGAAGAGAGGCCCATCCCGGAACCCACCGGGCAGACGATCCGCTTGACCTCGGTGGGGAGGTTCTCGATCTGCCGCGCGTTCGTCGGCACGTAGCAGTCGGCATCGAGCCCGAGCCGGACCATCTCCCAGCCGCGCTCGGCCGCGTCCTTCTCCGCCATCGGGATCAGGCGCTTGAGGAACCCGCGCCCGCTCGGCCGGATGAGGTCCGCTCCGTGGAGGACCGCATCGCGCTCCGCCGGGGAGAGGTCGTTCGCCTTCGCGGTGTAGACCCGGCACGGGATCTTGAGCGCCTGCGCCAGGCGAGCGACGCGGGAGACCATGGGGGAGTGCCGGGAGCCGGCCGCGACGAAGCCGCGAGCGCCGGTCTCCTTCGCGAGCGCGAGGCCCGCGCGCGCCTTCGCGCCGCTCACCCCGTTGACCTCGAACAGGTCATCTCGCTTGAGCCAGATCCGGCCGCCGTCCGGGTGCTCGACCTGCTCGACTGGCGTGATCGCCTCGGGATCGGTGACGAGCGCCGCGTGGCCCGGGCGAGGAGCGCGAGGGGCCCGCGCCGCCTTCGGCAGGATGCTCTCGGCCTGCTCCCGGTTCGCCTCGACCTGCTCGCCGCGGAGGTCGACACCGACGTAGGAGCGCCCGAGCCACGCCGAGACGATGCCCCGAACGGAGCCGCCCGCGAACGGGTCGATCACCCGCCCGCCGGCCGGGCAGAACCACCGCACGAGAAGCTCGGTCAGCACCGGGTCGAAGACGCTCGTCCCGGTCGACGAGAGGCCCGAGGCGTCGGCGACACGGAGGTAGGAGGCTTCGAACTCCTCGTTCGTCGTCGCCCTCCCCAGCATGGCGTCGACCGCGCGCTTCTGGTCGTAGTAGTCGGGGACCTGCCCCGAGAGCGACGCGAACAGGGCGCCCTTCGACTTCTTCGCCTCGGCGTAGGCCTTGGGGTCGCGAGCGCCGGAGGAGAGCCCGAGCGCGTTCCGCGGACGACCGATCTCCGACCGGATGCCGATCGCCATCCACGCGCGCCGCCGAGCCACCCAATACCCCTGCCGGGCGTCGAGGATGGAGAAGGGCGGGGCACCGAACCGCTCGGCGAGCGTCCGCCTGGTCTCATCGCCGTCGTCCCCTCCAGTGTTCGCGGACGCGAGCATCTTCGCGACGTCGGCTGGCTCCCAGCCGGTGAGCCGGATCTCCTCCGGCGAGAACCCGGAGAAGAGGTCGGCGAGACGGAACGGGTTCCACGTCGCGATCTCGCCCAGGCGGTTGTCGGCGGGGACGTAGAGCTTGGCCAGCCGCTCGTCGTGGTCGGTCTCGACCACGGGGACCTCCTCCAGCCCGAGGTTGAGCGCCGCGAGGTAGCGCGTGTCGCCGGCCTCCAACTCGCCGCGAGGGTCCACGATCATCGGGGTCGTCCAGCCGAACTCGTTCAGGGACCGAACGATGTCGGGGACCGCGTGGGCGTTGTCCCTCGGGTTCCCCTCGCGCCGCCGGAGGTCGGCGAGCTTCCGAAACGGCACGCCCTGCGCCCGGAGCCGAGCGAGCGACGAGAGGAGGCGGGAGGAGGGCTGAGGGCGGGAAGCGGTCGGCATATAGGGAACTCCGTAGGGGGAGGGTCAGCGGGGAGGTCGGGAGGGAGGAGCGAGCGCGCCGCACGCCGTGCAGGCCCATCCTGCCTTGGTCGAGCGCCAGGAGGTGTCAGGCCCGCACGATGGGCAGGCCACGGCCGTGGTGACCTTCGTCACCTCCACGGGAGTGCCAGAGGCCAGGGGAAAGACGATGGAGAGAGCGGAGATGATGGTTCGGAGCATGTTCAGCGGTCCTCGGGGCAGGGTTCGAAGGAGAGGTGACCAGGAGCGTCCTCGTCGCGAGGCTCGGGGTGCCCGCAGATGCGGCAGACCCAGGTCGGCGGAGGAGGGAGCCGTGGAGGGGCCAGCGGGGATTCGTCGTCGACGGCAGAGAGGAGGCGTCGGCCTCCGGGCCGGAACGGCGAAGGAGGGTCCGAGGAGGCACCCGAGCCCGCGGGAGACGAGCGGGGTGCGGGTGCCTCCTCGGGAGGCACGTCCGATGGGGCGTGCCCGAGGCCGGGCGAGGCTTCGGGCATCGGACGCGTGTTCTTGGAGAGGAAGAGATCCAGCGCCTCCCGGATGAGGACCGCCTGCGGCACGCGCCGCTCATCGGAGAGAGCGCGGAGAGCACGGAGGTGCGCGGGGTCGAGGTAGACCGTCGTGCTCACTCGTCGCTCGGGCACCTGTCGTCCTCCTCGCATCATCCAGTCCGCCGTCATGCGCACCGCCTCCGGAGCGGTCTCGGCCACCTCGACCGCCGGCTGACCGTCGACGCTCGTCCTCCACGTGCCGTCGCGGGTGAGCGTCACCCGGATGTCGTAGATCATCGTCACGGCTTCCCCTCTCGAAGGGGGCACCACGAGGGAGGCTCGGCGTCACCCATCGTCGCGGCCGGTAGAAGGCCATCGCTCGTCGGGATCGCCGCCGACTCGTGGTAGCAGGGGCCGTGGTGTTCAGAGGCCTCGGCCTTCCCGAAACGAGGGCACTCGCCGCAGGTCATGGGCAACGAGTGGTCCGGAGCGAGGACCCAGCTGAGCCGGATATCTCGCTCGGTGACCGTCCCCACGTCGCCGTCCTCGTAGTCGTGCGCCGTCGCCTTCGTGACGACGACGACCGGCCAGAAGCCGTGGAAGCCGGGATCGGGCGGCAACTGCGGGCCCGTGACGCGAACGACCTCGCCGTCTCGACCTCGGTAGAGCTTCCCGATCACGACCTCCTGCGAGCGGAGCGCCGCGACCTCGGACCGCAGCCGAGCAGCCTCAGCGGCCATCGCCGCCGCGACCGACTCCGCCTCGAAGTGCTTCGCGTGGAGCACCTCGACCTCGGCGACGATGGTCTGGGCGATCTGCGCCATGCGCTCGGCGACCTGCGCGCGCCACTGGTTGCTCGGGAGGTCGATGCAACGCACGAGCGCCTCCATCGCGTGGTCCACGAGCGTCTCGTGAACTTTCCTCGGGTCGTTGATGAGCATCGGTCCTTCTCCTTCGCCGTCGGCCCTTCGCCGACGCTCCATCCTTGGATCGTCCGCCGAACGAAGGCAACAACTACCGTCGCTCGGGAGCGACTCGGGCCGCCGGCTCGGTCCACGGCACGCCGATGGTCTGGAAGAATTCCCGCTCGGTCGCGCCGGGGAAGACGCGCCCGGTCTTCTCCGAGACCACACGCCCCTCCTCGACGCGCACGCCTACGCGCCGGCAGACCGTCACGAGGTGCTGGGAGTACTCCGCCGGGCCCGTGCGGATCGCGAGGATGACGCCCCACTGCGCCGGAGGTCGGACTGCGAACACGTCGAGTCTCGCTCCCTCGGGGAGCACGACGAGGGACCAGACGCGCCGCGAGGTCCGAACGTCAGGGACGATCGGATGCGTCTCGGTCCTCCACCGGAGCTTCCCGGCCGCGACCATATCGCCGAGGAGGAGCGCGAGCCGACACTGCCCCGTCGGCTCGCCGAAGAGGTCCGTGGTGACCTCGGGCTCGGCGACGATCTCGATGTCCTTCACCTCCGCCGCGCCTCGCCGAAGCGAGCCGGCGATGACGATCTGCTTGCACGCCGGAGCGAGCGCATCGCGCACGCGTTCGGCGATCGGTGCGGCCTTCGCCGCCAGCATTCGGTCGAGCATCACTCCTCCTTCACCGCGGCCAAGGCCGCCTCTACGACCGCGCACAGATTCCCGATCCGTGCGCGGCCTCCATGCGTTCGGTTCCATGCCTCCCGGATGCGCGCGAGCGCCTCCCGGTGCGTCAGCGGTCCGCCGTCGCGCCGTCCAGCACCGCCCTCGGCTTCGGCGTCGTCGCCTTCGAGTGGATCCCGTGCTTCCGGTCCATCTCCTCCCGCTTGTCGGGAGCGAGGAGGTCTCGGACCAGCAGGTAGAGGCGCAGTTGCTCCCTCGGGCTCCCGGCCAGGGCTTGCTCCAGCGAGCGCCCCATCCGGGCCCGATTCGGAGCCGAGAGTTGCCACCACCGGATCCGGAGCTTCCGCGGAGCGATCTCCATCGCCGCCGCCGCCCTTCGCGTCAGTCGGTCTCGTTTCGTGCTCACCCACTCCTCCTTTTCGCGGGTCTCAGCCCGCGCTCCTTCGACGCCCACGGAGCGTCACCTTCTCGCCGGCCTCGCGATCCTCGCGGAGCGCGCGCCGAGCATCCTCCTCCAGAGCAGCCGGGAAGATCGCGCGCACGGTCCCGTCCTCTTCGACGAGGATCCACGAGACGATCGGGTCGACCGTCCGGCACCGGATCGCGCGCGCCCACCGGATGGCGACCGCCGCGACCTGCACCAACTCCTCGTAGCGCGCCTCGTCTCCCTTCGCCGAGAGCGCCTCCGCGACCTCCTCCCGCAGGATGTGCTCCCACGAGACCTGTCCTCGGTCGGCCGCTCGGTCGCAGTGGTCCCGGCTGTTCGCCTCCTCGACCGCGAGCGCCTCCGCGCTCGTGTGGACGTCGGGGAAGTCCTGATCGTCGCCGAAGCCCTTGGAGCGTTGCCGGTCCCGCTCGGCGAGGACCGCGCCGATCTCGGTCGCGTCTCGGTTCAGCGCGGTGACGAGCGTCGCGATCATCTCCCGGTCGAGCGCCTTCACGACCCGCTCCCGTCCGGAGCAACCCAGCCGTTCCACGCTCGGTCCACGAGGTTGCCGTCGATGGCCGCTCCGAGCGCCGCGAGCGCCTGGCCCGGCGTGTCACCCGTCCCGCAGAGGAACGGCGCGGAGTCGACCGCCGCCAGGAAGCGATCCGACGTCGCCTCATCGTCGACCGACGTCAGCGAGATCGCGATCGTCCGCTCGACGGGCAGCTGGACCTCCGGAGGGCTCGCCTCGCTCTCCGGCTCAGGGTCGGGGGGTGGCTTCGGGTGCCCCGTGTACGGGTCCCGCTCGATCTCTTCGCTCATCTCCGCCTTCTCCTTCTCGGGCTCTCCCGATCACCACCAGCCGGTCTCGACGAGATCGACCGGGAACTTCTCGCGCGAGAAGCCGGGCTCTCGCCCGAACCGCCTCGCGAGGTGCAAGACCTCGAACTCGTGCCGCGGGGTGCCGTCCTTCCCCTCCTCGGCGTCGATGAACGAGGGTCGAGCGCGCAGGATGCGCTCCCTCAGCAGCGAGCACTCCGAGAACAGCCGCGCGCGGTCGGTCGAGCCGTGCCGGAACGCCGAGCGGACGATCGCGATGACCTGCTTCGAGACCACCGACGCGCCCTCGACGTGATCGGAGTCTTGGCCGTCGTCGTAGGGCGGGTTCATCACGGCAAGGTCAAAGGGCGGTTCCGTTGGTCCGCCGTCCTCGTAGAGATCCTCGACCCACGAGAGGAAGTCTCGGTGGATGACGCGGAGGCCCGGCCACGCGCGCCGGAGGTGCTTCACGCGCCCCGAGTGAAGCTCGACCGCGGTGATCGAGGAGACCGGAACGCCGAGGTCCACGAGCGCCTCGACCAGCGCGCCCTCTCCGGCGCTCGGTTCGAGGATGCGGAGCTTCGACAGGTCTACGTCGGGGAATGCCTCCAACGCGAAGGTGGCGGTCCGCTTCGCGAGGACCGGATCCGTGAGCCAGGGAGCGAGCTTACTCACCGAGAGCCTCCTTCAAGCGGTCGATCAGACCGCCGATGTCGCGGAGCGTCATCGTCACGAGCCAGCCGTCGATCGACTTCCCGAGCCGCTCGCGAGGAGCGCCCCACCGCTGCACATGCCTCTCGTCGATCCGCGAGAAGCCGGGCTCGGCCCGCTCCGGGAGCGAGAAGGCGTAGCGGACCTGGGCCTTGGTCGCCCGGTCGAACGTTCCGCCGCTCATCGCGTCACCTCGGCCCGGATCCGGTCGACCTTCGTCCGGAGCGAGATGACCTCGTTCCGGAGCGAGACGTTCTCCGCCTCGATCGTGTCGAGCCGCGCGTGGAGAGCACGCGCAGCCGCGAGGAGGGTCTGCATCGGGTTCGGTGCCTTCCGAAGCGACTCCGGAGGGACACCGAGAACCTCGGCGAGCCGCTCGCGGTCATGGAGCGCGTCAGCGAGCCGCGAGATCGCGACGTCGGCCGCCGTGCGAGACGACTCCAGCGCCTTCGCCAACCCCGCGTTCGTCCTCCTCAGTTGGACGCTCTCATCGCACCCGCATCTCTCGATCTCGTCGTCGTCGCTCACCGTTTCCTCCTGCCTTGGTTCTCGAAGAGGTCGGCCTCGGCCGCTCGCTTCGCTCGCTTCGCGCCCTTCGCTCTCTCAGGGACGGGCACCGTCGGTGCCGGTCTCGCTCGGGGCTGCGTCCCCTTGCGCTCTCCTCCGCTCCAGACGAACCGGAGCCGCTTCCCGTCGTGGCTCTCGTAGACCTCCTCGATCTTCCTCTCGGGAAAGGCCTCCGCGCACCACTCGACCAGCCACCGAGGCGGAGGGTCGACGAGCACGAAGCCGTTCGGGATCGGCATCAGTCGAGGTTGTCGACGAAGATCCGCGCGCGCCGCCGCACGTCGTCGAGCCGCGCCTGCGCCTGGTCTCGGGCCTCCCTCGTCGTCGCCACCTCTCGCTCCTCGATCGCGTCCACGATCTCGGCGAGCACGACCGTCGCCGTGTCCTCGTCGCCGAGGCTCGCTCGGTGGTAGTTGAGCGCCTGGATCGCCGCCCGGAGCGCACCCGCCTCCTGGGCGTCGTACTCTCGGGTCGTCGACTTCCGGCCGGGATCGTCCGACTTCGCGCGCCGCGCGAGATAGTCCGCGCGCCGCTCCAGTGTCGCGATCTTCGAGTTGAGGTTCTCGATCACCGGGCCGCCCACTCCTCGCGGTCTCTCTTCGCCCATTGGGGCCTTCTCCTCTCCGACGCCGATGCGTCGAGTCACATAGTGCGCCACGTCATCCCTCGTCGCAACGGCGAATCCACGCGACGAGAAGCCGGACCTGCTCGCGGAGGAACCGCTCGGTGGTCTCGGCCCTCGTTGAGTCTCCCTCCACCACGTGCTCGGCGTGCCATCGGTCGTGGCATCGCCGGCAGAGGGGGACCGTTCGGTAGTCGTCGGTCTTCTGGCCCATGCCTCGGCGACCGAAGTGGTGGGGGTCGCTCGGGCCCGGAGCGGAGCACGCGCAGCACGGCTGCTGCCGAACGAACCGGAGGTAGGGTTCGCTCCTCGCCGGAGCCGGAGGCTTGGGCTGCTCGACGAGCCGCGCCGTCACCGCGCGCGCGACTGCGATGCGCTCCGAGACCGAGCGGACCTCCGGAGACGTCACGCGCGCCTCGACAGCGAGCCGCTCGGCCTCTCCGGAGACGTCGGCCGGGGGTTCGCGATCGGGAGCGTCAAGCGGCCGGACGTGCCTCGGAGGGCAGACCGAACGCTTCCCGCGCACGTCGACCTCGACGCGCCCGCGGTCGTGGATCGCGATCACGCGCCCGCGGACCCAGCCGCCCAGACCCTTGCTCGGCTTGCACTCGACCGTCTGACCGACCTCGATCACCCGTCCCTGCCTTCCAGGAGCCCTTCGCGCTCCTCCGCTCTCGCCTGCTCCGACACGACCTCGATCGCGAGGTCGAGCGTCTCGTGGTCCACGCCGGCTTCGAGCCGATGGTAGGCGTCGTGGGCGTCGGAGACGCCCGCCACGCGCGCCTCCTCAACGACCGCGCAGAGGGCACGGAAGTCGTGCGACATCGCCTCCGACCACGGGGCGAGCATCGCCGCGATCTCGGTCGGGAACATCTGCTCGGGCCTCCGGCTCTCACGGCTCGCGAGGAGCCGCGCGTAGGTCGCCCGGACGATCCTCCAGATCGTGACCTTCCGTTGCTCGGCGGGAGGAAGCTCCTCGTCGCCGGCTTCGAGCTTCTCGATCTCGTCCTGCGTCATGGCTCGATCCAGAAGGAGTTGTCGGTGCGCCCGCACGAGACCTCGACCCAACCCGCGCGCGCCGCGCGCTCGTGGTCGTTGCACCTCCACTCGCCGGCCCGCTCGTGGCCGGGAGGGAAGCGACCGCAGCCCCAATGGAGCGGTGGGACCGTGCATCGGTGCGTGACCTGCCCGGCGAGGACCGCGCGCGCGTGCTCGACGACCGCAAGCCACGCCTCCCGTCGGCTCTCCCACGGGACTCCCGCACGCCAGCACCGAGGCTCGCTCCCGCTCTCGTCGAGCCACGCGACGTCGCAGGCCGGGTCGGTGCGCGTCCGGTCGAACGCGCGCCCGCGCGAGTATGCGAACACCGCCCGCGCGACCGAGACCGGCTCCGAGCGCCCGCGCGAGAGGGAGAGCCGCACCCGCTCGATCACCGCGTAGATGGCTGGGCAGTCGTCGCCGTGGTCCCACCACGCGCGCGCGCCTCGACCTCGGCGCGGAGGGAAGCCAGCCTCGTGACGGCAGATGCGTGCGAGCGCGAGCACGTCCGAGACGCCCTCCGTTTCCGGCGGGGCCTGCGCCGCTGCCGGACCGCACTCGTTAGCGGCCACCGCGACGAGGAGGAGAAGCGCGACGCACGCCGCGAGCATGAGATCATCCGAGCGAACCACGAGTTACCTCCGAAGAACACGGACGCCCCGAGGGGCAGTGGCCCACCATGTCGCGATGCCCCAGGCGTCGCAAAACGCGGACCTTCTCTCGACAGACTGGCCGTCTCCGATCGGCCGCGCGTCGAGACGCCGCATCGCGAGGTCGGCCGCGTCGATCGCCTGCCGCTTTCGCTCGTCCCGAGCCGCCGCGGTCGAGAGGTCCAGCGACCACTCCTGCCACGTCGCCGGAGGGACGTGGACGAGGTGCATCGGGATGCCCGCGTGCGCCGCGATCGCCCCGATCGCGAGACCGCACGCGCGCGCCGTCGTGAGGGAGGACGGCTGTCGGACGTTGAGGTAGCCGGCCTCGGCGACGATCGCCGCCGCGTCAACCTCGGCCGCCGCCTGCCCCAGCCGGAAGAGGGCGTTCTCGTCGGTGAGGAACTCCGCGAGGTAGGGCACGACCGGCCACCGCTTCCACGGCCGGATGACGAGCGCCGCGCCCGAGACTCCGCCGTCGATCGCGACGAAGCCACGCCCGTAGAGCGTCTCCCGGAGCGGGTTCACGCCCTCGGTGTCCTCCGACCTCCACGCTCGCTCCGAGGCGAGCAGGCCGGCCCATCGCGTCGTCGTCGTCATCCGAACACGTCCTCCCACTCGACCTGCTCCGAGCCCGGATCGGCCTCGTTGTGCTCCTCGCCTCGCGTCACGGCGAAGCGACCTCGGCGGACCGCGAACGAGCAGAGATCCCACCTGGCCACCAACTCGACGAGCCGGTGATTCCCGAACCCGCACACGTACTCCGGCGGGATCGGCGGGATCGTGAGCCCGTAGTTCCGCCGGATGAAGGCCGAGACCTCCTCGATGCCCGAGCGAACCTCCGGCCTCCCCTCGTCGCCTCGCTGGTAGAGCGTGATCGTCCAGATGAGCATCCGGAGCCGCTCGGCCGCCTCGTACTCACTCCGCTCGACCGCGTAGCGCCACCGAGCGACGACCGACGCCAGCTTCTTGTCGATCATCGACGCCGTGTCCGTCGACGTCTTCTGGAGGAGGTCCACCACCTCCTCGTCGGTGCTCGGGATCATCGCCGGCCGATCGGGAGCGGTCGGCCGGAGGAGGTTCTGGTTCATCCCTCTCCGGATGTCCTCCGCCATCAGGAACCCGTTCTGCACGGGGTCGTCGGTCGTCGCTCCGATCTTCCTCGTCCACGGCGAGATCGCCGCGAGCTTCGACTCCAGGTCAGCGAGCGCGCCTTGCATCGGCGAGCTTCCGGTTCGCGGCGTTGTAGGCATCGGTGTCTCCTCGGTCCATTGCGGCCATAGCTTCGGCCTCCAGCTGGTCTATCTCGGCCCGCTTCGCCTCACTCATCCCGGTCGGGAGCGGGTTCCTCTCCTCGCGACCCATCGCCGCGAACTGCTCCAGCTTCGAGCCGTTCCGGAGGATCAGGGTCAGGTCGTCGTAGCGCGTCCCGGTCTCGTTGGAGCCGGTGTGGTGCGGGCTCGACGCGCACCCGCGTATCGCTCTCCGGATGGTCTCCTCGGAGTATCCGTCGGCGAGCCGAGCCCGGATCTTCGCGGTCCTCTCGGGCGTGAGCTTGGCCGTCGGGTGGTCCAGCTGCGTGCGCCAGTAGGCAAAGATTCGGTCCACGACCTCCCGATCGTCGGGAGCCTTCTCCGGCTCGGAGAAGCCGGGTAGCGGTGCCTGCGAGCCAGGCGGGTCAACCCGATCGGCGAGACGTCGAAGCTCCGCCGCCATCCCTCGCCCGTCGAGACTTCCGTTCGCGACGTGGACGAGCAGTTGGGCGATCGCCTCGATCGCGCGCGCGCGACCGTCTTTCTGGTCCTTCTCCTTCACCGAGGTCTCGTCCCTCTGCGTCCGCTCGGGGCCCGCGCTGCGTGGGTTCGCAGCCCGCGGGCCCCGAGGCAAGCCCGCGCTCGATCAGAACGGGATGTCGTCGTCATCGCGACGTCGGCCGCCGCCTCCTCCGCCGTCGTCGAAGTCGTCGTGGCTGCGTCGACCTCGGGAGGGAGAAGCATCGTGGTCGTCGGGGCCCGGATCGTCCGGGTCGCCCTCGTAGGAGTCGCCGAGCGCCGAGTCGTGCGTGGCGCTCCGAGCGGCGTTCTCCTCCATCCGCTCCTCGAACCACGCCACCGCCGACTTCCGCTGCTCGTCGGTCATGTCCTCCCATCGGTCGATGTCGTTCCTCGTCTGCTCCTCGCCGCGGTAGGTCTCGCGCTTCGCGGTGATCTTCGCGAGGAACGGACGGAACATGAACCGCTTCCGGATCTCCTTGTCGCTCGTCTCGTCGATCGGGTCCTCGTTCCCGACCGCGTGGCAGTAGGCCGCGAACCGCGCCGCCGCCATCGGCTTGCGGAAGTTGAGGCTGACGAACGTGAAGAACCCCCTCCCCTTCGCCGGGCCCCAGACGCACTCGAACTTGGCGCGGATCATCTGTCCGCCGTCGGAGGCTTTCTGCCGTTTGAACCACGTCATCGCGATCATCGCGACGCCCGCCGGCATCGGGCGGAGGTCTCCGCCGCCGCCCCCACTCGGAAGCTCGCCCTTAGTCTTCTCTCGGTACTTTCCGGGATTGAACGTCATCTCACACCCCCTCCTCGCGCCCGCGGCGCGACTTCTTCGTGGCCGGCTTCTCCTCGGTCGCCTCGGTCTCGGGAGTCGTCTCGGCCGGAGCCGGACCGTCGACCGCCGGATCGTGCGTGGGCTCCGGAGCGGGCTCGGGCATCGGCGGAGCAGCCGCCGGAGCGGGCTCGGCCGCCGGAGCGGGCTCGGGCGTCCCCTCGGAGCCCGGCACGAACTCGGGAGCCTCCGGAGCGGTCGAGAGCCCCTCGAACACGCGCCCGATCCAGTTGCCGAAGTCGGGCACCTCGCGGTCTCGGAGGGGGCGGAGCGGCTTCGTCACCATGTAGCCCGGCCCATAGGTCAGGACGCCGAACTCGTAGACCACCTGGCCGTCGCGACGCTCGATCTCGTCGTTCTTCGCGCGCTTCACCCGCCGGTAGGTCACGCCGACGACGTTCACTGCCGCCGAGGCGACTCCGCGCAGACCCTTGGTCGCGAGTTGGGGCCCGACCTTCGCGCTCTCCTCGTCGTCGTCGTCCTCCTTCCGATCGTCGGCGAGGAGCGCGAGGAAGAGGGTGTGCATCGGGAGGTCGCGGAAGAGGCGCACGAACTTCTCGCACCGATCGATGAGGACGCCCCAGTACCTCTCGGGGAGGACCGGGAGCCCGTCCTTGCCGTTCTTCGGCGGGGACTGCTGCTGCACCTCGTCGGCGAAGATCTTCATCGCGTCGGTGATCGAGTCGACGACGCAGGTCTTCGGCCACCAACCGGGGAAGCGGACGATCTCGTTGCCGTCCCGGTCGCGAACCACGAAGTCCTTGGCGGGAGGCATCCGGAGCGTCCGGAGGACGTCGCGGTAGTCCTGCGCCGTCCGCATCAGGAGCGTCCTCGGCGTCGGGATCCCCAGCCGAGCCGCCGCGTGCCGGATGTGGGTCATCCCCTGGCGCTCGCTGAGGAGGATCAGCGGCTCGGGAGCCGTGACGCCGATGCTCGTCTTCCCGGTGCCGGGGTTGCCGTAGATGAGGGCTTTCAGGAGCCTCTCCTCGGGCCTGTCGTCGATCCGTTCCATCTCGTCCGTTCCTTTCGTCGGGAGGCGTTCGCTTGCCTCCTCGGGGTCCCGTCGAAGAACCCGAGCCGAGCGCGAGCGGGAGGCTCACGCGCGGCTCGCGCCCTTCGGCGCGACGCTCAGATCGCGATCGCCGCGGACGAGGGCACCCACCCGTGTCCGTAGGTCTCGGCGGGAGGGTACACCGCGTGCTCCAGCTGCATCCGGGGCTCGGGGTTGCCGCGCCGGATCATCTCCGAGCGCCACTCGCCCGCGAGCTTGCGGGCCTGCTCCTCGGTCGGCTCGGAGTAGATCGCGCGCCCGTTGGAGAACACCCACCACGCCTTCGGAGGCTCGTAGCTCCCGACGAGCGCGTAGGCCGTCTCGCACATCGCGCCGGTCTCGCCGCCGCACTCCTCGTCGCCGCAGTAGGGGCAGATCGCTCGCTCGCTCATCTCGACTTCTCCTTCTCCGCCGGCCCGATGCCGACATCCCGGTGTTGGACCAGGAGCGCGGAGGAAGCAACAAGAATCTCGTCGTCGCTTCCTCCGCCTCGGCTCCGATCAGTCGTTGTCGAAGAGGGTCATCTGACGAGACTCCTCCACCGCGCGCTCGAAGGCCTTCTCTGCCTTGGTGCGCTTCTCCTTCGCCTCCTTGCGCTCCTCCACGCCCTCGGCGATGGCTTCCTGCCAGCCCTGCCACGCGTCCACGACGTCGTGGAGCTTCTGGGCGGCCTGGGCCTGGTTGCCGGCCTCGATCCCCTTCTCGATCTCGGTCTTGAACGACTCCTCCGCGGCCTTGTTCCGGTCGCGGATCGTGACGTTGACGTCGTGGAGCGCGCCGGTCGCCTTCTGGTAGGCGTCCCACCGAGAGACGATCCGCTTCGCGGCCTTCGCCGAGTCGAGATCGTCGCTGTCCACGGCCTCCCGAGCCCGATCCGCCGCCTCCTCGCCCTTCTTGGGCTTGCCGGCCTTCTCCGGCTTCGCCTTCGCCTTCTCGGGCTTCTTGGTCGCCGCCTTCTTGGCTCCCTTCTTCGGGGCCTTCGCGTCGCTCATCGCCTTCGCCGCGACCCGAGCCGCGGTCTCGTCGTGTCCTCGTCCACCACCATCGCTGAGAGCCATCACGCACCGTCCTTTCGTCTTTCGATCTCCTCGTGGGCGACCTCGGCCACCCTGTACTGCGAGCGCGTCTCGGGCGCATCCTGGAGGCACACGAGCCGGTATTCGCACGGCGGAGACCAGGGCATCGTACACGCGCCGGGCGAACGCGTCCGCTCGGACGGATCGCGATCCGCTCGTCGGATCCGCCCGGCCTCGACGTACATCTCACGACGCCACTGCTCGATCTCCTCGTCGCTCCTCCAAAACTCGGTCCGCGCGAAGAACCGATCGCCCTGATGCTCCAGCCGCTCGACGAGCGCGCCCTGCTTCAACCGGAGGTTCCGCCACCGCTCCTCGACCTCCGAGGCTCGGGCTCCGCCCTTCTCGCGTCCCTTCGCGAGCCACTCGGGCTCGGCCTGCTTCTCGATGGCCGCCGCGTAGAGCGCCGCGGTCGTGTCGCACGCGGCGATCGAGACGGTCCCATCCTGGTTGATCTTCGGCTCCTCCGGACGAGCGCGCCGCATGACCGAGTAGACCACCCGGCCCGTCTTGGCCGTGTCGAGCCCGAGCGGAGCGGTCATCGGGAAGAGCGGCTGGACCTTCCCGCGCCGCTGGAGCGCCCGGAGCGCCGCGATGTAGCCCGCCATCTGCGGGTCCAACTCCAGCCGCTTCTCGACGTTCCACGGAGCGACCTCGACCGTCTTGTGGTCGGTGAGGAGGATGTCACCGAAGTCGAGATCGAAGAACGCGAGGTCCATCACGCCCGCGTGCCACAGCGGTCCTCCGCGCGCGCCGCGATGATCGATCGGCACCTCGAAGACGCGCTCTACCGCGAGGGGGACGCAGCGCGAGAAGTCGGCCGCGGTCCGCGTGAAGTAGTGCTCGATCATCCACGGGAGGACGCGCCGCGCCTCGGCGTCTTCTCGCTCGGCGTCCTCTCTCGCGTCGTCTCGCACCGAGGCGTCGACCTCCTTCCAGTCGAGGTCGACCTGCTCGATCGCCGCCGTGACTCCGGCCGCGATCGCGACCCTAGCCGCGTCCTCGTTGGAGCCGCGCGCGTCGTAGATCCACCGGAAGCCCGCGAGCACGCCGACCTCCACGCCTCGGTGGTAGGCCTGCCCGATCCTCGTTCTCGCGCCCGACCGCTGGAGCCGGAGCCTCTCTCGGTAGCGGAAGTGGTGCTTCCGAGGGCACGTCCGGAACGTCTCGACCTCCGAGTAGGTCACGAGATGCCGCTTCAAGCTCACGAGCCACCTCCCCTCGGGTTGTTCTCTCCCAGCCGATCTCGGATGCTCTCCGTGCCGGCCTCCACGAGCCGCCGAAAGCCCTCGGTGCCTGGAGCGATCCCGGCGAGGAGCGCCTCCACCTTCTCTCGGTCGAGAGCCGGCGTCGTCGCGTCGATTACGGCGACCTCGAACGCGGCATCTGCGCGCACCGCGGCTCGACCGGCCTCGTGTGCGGCATCGCGCGCCGCCTCGTAGTCGGGGAAGGCGTAGGGCCGACGCCCGTACTTCCGCGCGAGGTCCGCTCGGAGCTTCTCCGCATCGAGCAACGTCCGCCGAGCGTTCGTGCGCGCCTCCCAGGCGGCTCGGAGAACCTCCAGCCGGGCCTCGTGCCGGTCGAGCAGCGCGAGCGCGCGCGCCTCCTCCACGTCGGTCGGAGCGCGGAGGAACGGCGGGAGGATGACGTAGAGCGCCGCGAGGACGTCCTGGGCCTTCTTGGTCGACATCACAGCCCCAGGAGCGAGCGCGTCGCCGCGCCGGCCTGAACGGGTTCCCACACCGGGACGGTCCGCGCGTGCGAGCCGTCGGCCTTGCGTCCGACCGCGCGCCACCCCGCGCGAAACACCACGCCCATGAACCGACGGTCCACGAGGTCGAGCGTCCGCCCGTGGCCCTTCTGGCGGAGCGCCTCGATCACCTCGGGCGACGTCACCGAGCCGTTGGCGCTCGCGATCTCCATCGCGGTCGAGCGAGCGAGCCGCACGAGGTCCGCGCGCTTCTCGGCGAGGAGGTCGAGCGCCGCGTCACGCTTCTCGGTCTCGGTGGGCTCGGTCCGGAGGCCCGCGCGCCCGATCACGGGCTCGGCCTCGGTGAGCGCGGCTTCCAGGTCGTCACGAGCGACGTCCTGGATCGTGTCGAGGTTGCCGGTCGGCTCCTCGGCGACGTCGCGGTAGGCGCGCGCCTTCTCGCAGACCGACGCCAGCAGCCGCTCGGCCTCCATCGCCCTCCGCTTCCACGAGCGGCTCACGACCGGACCTCCCGCATCGCGAGCAGCGTAGCCAGGAGCGCCTCGTGGAGCATGAGGAACGGAGCCCTCGTCGAGACCTCTCCGCCGTCGAAGCGCGCCGTCACGATGACGACTCCCTCTCTCGCGACCGCGCGCAGCCGCACTCCCGGTCTCTTCGCGCGCGCGAGCGCGCCCACCGTGTTCTCGTCCATCGTCCTTCTCCTTCTCCGCCGGGCGATCCCGGCATTCGAGGCACTCTGATCGAACGCGAGCGATTCGGCAACAACGAACACCCCGAGCGCCTCGCTCGGGCGTTCGGGAGGCAAGCGCCCCCCCTACCCCCCCGAGACTCGGGAGGAGCAGGGAGAGCACCGAGCGTCCCGGTATGGCGTCGGCCCGTTGGCTTCTGCCAACCCCCGAACCCGCGTGAGACGCGCACGGGCCCATGCCTCGGCGATCACGCACGCGTCCCGTGGAGGCGATCCAGTCGGGAGACGGGCCGATGACTCCGCGCACGCCCACGAACGCCTCCGACGGCGACGTAGACGGCTCGGCTCGGTTCCCGGCTTGTCCTGCTATGACGCACCGGGCGGGGACGGGGCCCCGCCAGAGTGATCGATCGGATCCTCTCAAGACGCAACCGCGAAAGACGGAAAGACAAACCCCCCGGTGATTCGCCGGGGGGAGTCTAGGTGCCCTGGAGCGATAGCAGCGCCCATTCGGGCACCCGCCGTCGATTCTGCGGGCGCGCGATCTGCGCGTCAACCGGGAGGAACACGCCGCGGAGGATCGGGACGCTCGCCCGTGCCCAGGAGCGTCGAGACCGGCGAGCCGGGGATGAGGAGGCCGCCGACGAACGCGAGGATCTCGGTGACGTGCGCGCCCTCGGCGAAGATCGCGAGGAGCACGACCGCCGCGATCGCCGCGAGGACGACCGCGAGGTTGATCGTGTGCTTGGGGCTCCAGGTCTCGCGCTTCATCGGTGCGTTCCTCCGCTCGTGCTCGTCAGCGTAGGACGATCCTCGATGCGCGTCACGCGCCGCTCGATGTCCTCCACCGCCTGGAACCGGCCGCCGACGTAGATCGCCGCCGAGATGACCGAGACCATCACGGCGAACGAGCCGCCGAGGACGACCCAGAACAACCGTTCGATCCGCGACTCCAGCCGCTCGTGGCGTTGCTCGACCGCCTTCTGGTCTCGCATCAGCTGGGCGAGCTTGATCTCCGTGGCGAGCACGCGTCCTCCGATCCCCGAGCCGGTGTCCGGGATGTCGTCCATTCCATCGACGGGCATCAGTACCTCCCCACGCCGCGAGCCGACCACTGCAACGGGATCGGTCTCCCGCCGTCGATCGCGTCCTCGGGCTGCACCACGCA